>Ga0315280_10001935_pt1 | contig 34470 bp, 52 predicted proteins | sample YL17G06_40_MG_FD_203697 | JGI IMG/M metagenome (GOLD analysis project Ga0315280, IMG submission 203697) | Sediment microbial communities from Yellowstone Lake, YNP, Wyoming, USA - YL17G06_40 | ecosystem: Environmental > Aquatic > Freshwater > Lake > Sediment | place: USA: Wyoming | collected...
CATTTAAAGAGATTAAGGCGGATTCTCTGGATGTAGTGCAGGCATTGGTAGCAGTGGAAGAGACCTTTGGGATTGAAATCCCTGACGAAGAAGCGCAGAAGTTTCAGAACTTCGGCGACTTTGTCTCTTATGTAGAGAATCGGGTAGCACAAAAGGAGAAAGTTTAGGCATGTCTCTTGAAGGGAAGCTGGCTTTAGTTACAGGCAGTGGGCGAGGTATTGGTCGGGCGATTGCTTTAAAACTTGCTTCCCAGGGTGCCGATATTATTGTCGATTTTTTCCGCCACCGCGAGAGCGCGGAACAAACAGCTAAGGATATCGAGGCTCTGGGAGTGAAAGCTGAAGTCATCCGAGCCAATGTGGGAGACCCGGCAAAGGTAGATGAATTATTTGATATGATTGGCAATAAATTTGGCCACCTGGATATCTTGATTAACAATGCTGCTTCAGGCGTAGGTCGCCCTGTAATGGATATAGATGTTAAGGCCTGGGAATGGACTATGGACATCAATGTCAGGGCCTGTTTACTCTGCACTCAGAGAGCAGCTAAACTAATGGAGGGCAGGGGTGGTAAAATAGTCAGCATTTCTAGCCTGGGTTCGCGCTTTGTCTTGCCCAATTATACTGTCGTTGGAGTCTCCAAAGCTGCCCTGGAAGCTTTAACTCGTTACCTGGCAATAGAGCTGGCACCTCGAGGCATTTGCGTTAATGCTGTAGCTGCTTCTGCTGTGGAGACAGAGGCCTTGAAGTTCTATTTCAAAGAGGGGCTGGTAAAGGATAGTCGTCAAGTAACGCCAGCGGGAAGAATGGTGATGCCCGAAGATGTCGCTAATGTAGTGGCTTTTTTATGCAGTGAAGAGGCTTTTATGATAAGAGGGCAAATTATTATTGTTGATGGAGGCACCTCTGTAGGGCCCTTCACCCTCGCAGGAAAATGAGAATAATGAACACGGCTAAAGTTTCTAAGCACTCGGTGAATTACCAGGGCACGATAAAAATACCTAGGGTCGTAGTTACCGGTATAGCTACTATTAATCCCTTGGGCTTAAGTGTAAAAGAGTTCTGGGAAGGATTAGTCGCAGGAAAGTCGGCCATCGGTCTTATTACCCACTTTGATGCCAGCAACTTTCGAGTGAAAGTGGATGCTGAGGTGCGTGGCTTCGATGCCACAAAGTATATGGACTTGAAGGCAATTGACCGCACTTCAAGGACTATTCAGTTTGCTATTGCTGCTGCCAAAGAAGCAATACAATTAGCCGGCCTGGATATGGCTCAGGAAAATTCTGATAGAGTAGGTGTTATCATTTCTACTATGACAGAGCAAGGCTATGTTGTTTGGGGATGGGAGCTATACCAAAAAATGGGTCCTAGAAGAGCCGACCCTCTCTTCATCACTAAGTCAACTGCCAGTGCAGCATCCATGCAGGTGGGGATGATGCTGGGGGCTAGGGGCCCTAACAGCAGTGTAAATAGCCTTTGTGCCAGTGGCGCTGACGCCATAGGCACAGCGACCAATTTCATTCGCTTAGGGTATGCTGATGTGATGATAGCCGGGGGTTCTGACGCCAGTCTGGAGCCAGTTGGCATGGCTGGGATAGATATTTTGGGAGCCCTTTCCCATGAACCTGACCCGTCCAAGGCTTGTCGCCCATTCGATCTCAACCGCAATGGTTTCGTCTATGCTGAGGGTGCTGGATTAGTTGTTTTGGAAAGCTATGAACATGCCAGGAGGCGGGGTGCACCTATCTTGGCTGAAGTTGCCGGTGCAGGCTGGTCTTTTGATGCCCATGATGCAACTGCTCCTGCCCCTGAGGCTGAGGCTTATGCCATGCGTACTGCCCTGCAAAATGCCAGGGTGAAGATTGAGGAGGTTGATTATATTAACGCTCATGGCACCAGCACCAAGATGAATGATGCTTGTGAAACCAAGGCTATTAAAATGATGTTTGGAGAGCACGCTTACAAGATTCCTATAAGCTCTACTAAGTCCATGATTGGGCATAGCATTACTGCTGCCGGCGCCATTGAAACCGTCGCCGCTATATTAGTTATGAACAAAGGGATTATCCACCCAACCATAAATTATGAGACCCCTGACCCGGACTGTGATCTGGATTATGTCCCCAATGTAGCTCGCCCGGCTCAAGTGAATGTATGTCTGAAGAATAGTTTTGGTTTAGGTGGTGAAAACTGCTGCCTGGTACTTAAACGCGTTAATGGGTGAAGGCGTGTGAGTTTTCAACAATCAGCGAACAACAGCATGTTGATAGCTGAAAGCTGGTAATGGAACTCGAGTGGGAGGTATTTTGACATGGAATTGGATGGGAAGGTAGCTCTAGTTACTGGTGCCTCTCGCGGCATAGGTAAAGCCATTGCCTTGAAGCTGGCCAGCCTTGGTTCCAAGGTAGCAGTTAATTATGTGGCAATTGAAGCCAGTAATAAGATTGATGCTGATAATTTAGTGGAGAGTATAATCCATCTAGGTGGGGAAGCCATGTCGGTTGAAGCTGATATTCGGGATAGTGAAGCAGTGAAAGCCATGGTAGAGCAGGTGACTGATAAATGGAGCAAGATTGACATTCTGGTGAACAATGCTGGAATAAATAGAGATACCCTTTTGTTAAGGATGTCTGATGATGCTTGGGACGATGTAATCAACACTAATTTACGTGGAGCTTACCTGTGCACCAAGTTTGTCCTAAGGTCTATGATGAGGCAGGAGTGGGGACGCATTATTAGCTTATCTTCGGTGACCGGGATAGTAGGGAATATAGGGCAAAGCAACTACGCTGCTTCCAAAGGTGGACTCATTGCTTTCACCAAAAGCATAGCTCGAGAGATGGGTTCCCGTAATATAACTGTAAATGCTGTGGCCCCAGGTTTCATTATTACTGGGATGACGGATAAACTGCCTTCGGAAAGAAAAGAGGCCATACTGGCAATGATTCCGTTGCAACGCTTTGGCCAACCTGAGGATGTGGCTGAATTGGTAGCTTTTTTAGCCAGTGAAAGAGCTGGCTATATCACGGGACAAGTCATCACTATAGATGGCGGAGCATTTCCTTAATCAATCGCTTTTGAAAGATGATAGTCTAATGCTGCTATGGTTGTGCGAGATATCTAACCATATGCCAATATCAAAAAGGGTATTGACAAAAAATTTCTTTATGTTCATAATACATCGCATTACGATACAAAGGTATATAAGGCATAATCTAGGTGTTGTCCTTTTCTGTTCGATATTACTATTTTTAGGGAAGGGTGACATTTCCCGCAGCAATTACGTATTGGCAAAATCTTGGAGCATCGGTTTTTGATTTGGAGGTATTGACAAGAAATTTCTTTGTATTCATAATACATCGTATCACGATATATAGAATGGTTTTGCTAAACACGAGGAAAGATATAAATTGGGGCATATGTGCTCAGTTTTGTACTTACATTATTTATCATAGTGAGGTAGCATGCAGCTATTAGTGCCAACGAATTGGGATCCAGATCTGATATTGTCATTAAGCAAGCTGGAAGCTGATGTACAACTATATGGTGTATTGCCAACCTCAATGATAGGCAGTGGGGGATCGGGTCCTGATAACGTCCGCATGGTGGAAAATCAAGCGGAGGAATACATTGAAGAGGCTCACTCAGCAGGTTTGAAGTTTGACTACCTCCTAAATGCTCCTAGTATGGGTAATATGGAGTGGGATGAGAATACCCATCAAGAATTGCTAATGCATCTTGATTGGATCAGCAGTATTGGTGCGGATAGCGTCACAGTAACCATCCCTTATCTGGTTGAGCTTATAAAGCGTCAATTTCCGCATCTTAAGATAAGGGTGTCAACCATTGCTCATGTGAACAGCGTTGCTAGAGCTAAATTGGTTGAATCTTTAGGTGCCGATTCTATTACTCTGGACATTAACATAAATCGGGACTTTACGTTGCTCAAGGCTATCAGGAACGCAGTTAGTTGCGAACTCACTATACTAATGAATAATCTCTGCCTATACCAGTGCCCCTACGAATATTATCACCATGATGGCCTGGGGCATGCCAGTCAAAATTATAACCCGCTCAACGGCTACTATGTAGACTATTGTGTACTTCGTTGTACTCTAGATAGGCTCTGTGATATTTCTCAAATTGTTAAATGCCGCTGGGTAAGGCCCGAGGATATTCATGTTTACGAAGAGATAGGTATGGATGTGTTCAAAATCAGTGGCAGGTCAATGCCCGCCGAACGAATTTTGCATGCTGCCACAGCGTATTCATCACGTCATTATCGGGGGAACCTATATGATATTTTGAACGTCATTACTCCGAAAATTGAATTTATTAATTCTGCTTTATCGGGCGTACAAAACAATGTTATTGGGTCACCGCCCAAATTCTATATCGATAACCAGGCCTTGGAAGGTTTTATGGATTTCTTCAGGAAGCAAAATTGCCTATCCGGGTGTAGCCAGTGCAATTATTGTCAACGAACAGCCAATAAAGTTATACAATTCGATCGTGATGAGGTAGACGAATACATAGCCATGCTCAATGCATCTTTAGATAATCTATCCAGTAGCAGGATGTTTAAAGTTAAAGCAGGAGTAAAAAAACGCCTGCATTAATAAGCAAAGCGTTCAAAATATCGTAACAGATAAGTTTGCCCTCCAAAAGTGATTTTTCCCATTTCTGAGTTGTGAGCCAGCGCTCACGAACGGTTTTCCCAGAAACCACTTTGCTTCCCGAGCACATCTGAGGTTTATACAATTACGGTCTCATCATCCTTTATATCGACGGAAGGCGATATAGAGGAACTACTGGGCATCATAATATTATGAAGGTCTGTATAAGTTTAAATATGGATTGAGGTGTACACTACATTTTTAATTTGGAAAAAGATTGCTTTGCTAGTTGACAGCCTAATTACCTTGTGTTAAATTACTAAGTTGGCGTCTACTAGAAGGTAAAAGCTTAGAGAGTTATAAAAGCCGGCTGGCTGAAGCCGAGCAAATTTTTCCTAGAGTAGACCGGCAAGTAACCAGACGGCTTTTTGATTGCCTAAAATAGGGGAGTATAAAAATGCCAACAATTAGTCAACTTGTTCGTAGAGGGAGGCAGAAGCTGGGAAATAAAAGCAAGGTCCCAGCATTGCATTACACCCGAAATACGATGAAAGGGGAAATTAAATGGATCCAAGGGGCGCCTCAAAAAAGAGGTGTATGTATTCAGGTTAAGACGGTTACACCTAAGAAGCCCAACTCGGCATTGCGCAAGGTTGCCCGCGTTAGGCTGACCAATGGTATGGAAGTAACCGCTTATATTCCTGGCGAAGGACATAATTTGCAGGAACACTCGGTAGTTTTGATTCGTGGTGGCCGAGTTAAGGACGTTCCTGGAATTCGCTACCATATTATCCGTGGCACCTTGGACACTGAAGGAGTAGCTAATCGCAAGCAAGGTCGCAGCAGGTACGGGGCCAAGGCACAAAAATAGCAAGGATGTCAAATGCCAAGAGGAGCTAGAAAACTAGTAAAAAGGATACCACCACCCGATGCTAAATATAACAGCATCACGGTGGCTAAATTTATTAATAGGCTTATGCTACGAGGGCAAAAAGCTACAGCTGAGCGCATTGTCTATAATGCCTTGCAACTCACTGCTCAGCAAGTGAATAGCAATCCTGAAGAAGCCTTAGAGCAGGCGATTAAAAATGTTGCGCCGCTTCTCATGGTTAAATCACGCCGTGTTGGTGGGGCTACCTACCAAGTCCCCACGGAGGTAGGGGGAGATCAGGGGCGCGCTCTTGCCATAAGGTGGCTCATTACTTCAGCGCGAGCTCGTAGTGGCAAATCTATGGAAGAAAAACTGGCAAGCGAGTTGGTTGATGCTGTTAATGGTCGGGGGGCAGCAATCAAGAAACGTGATGATATTCACAAGATGGCAGAGGCTAACAAGGCCTTTGCTCACTATCGCTGGTGAAAAGTCGTGTTAAAAGCAGTACTTGAGGTAAAGGATAAGCTTATGTCGCGGACTTTCCCTTTGGAAAAAATACGGAATATAGGGATCATAGCTCATATAGATGCTGGCAAGACCACGGCCACAGAGATGATACTCCACTATACAGGGCGCACCTACAAGATTGGCAGTGTGGATGAGGGGACTGCGGTAATGGATTGGATGGAGCAGGAAAGAGAACGAGGTATTACCATTACTTCAGCGGCTACCACATGTCACTGGCGCGAACATCGTGTAAACATCATTGATACTCCTGGGCATGTAGATTTTACCGCTGAGGTGGAGCGTAGCCTCCGTGTATTAGATGGTGGTGTCGTGATTTTCGATGGTGTAGCTGGAGTGGAAGCTCAGTCAGAGGCTGTGTGGCGCCAGGCAGATAAGTACGGCGTGGCCAGGATTTGCTTTATTAACAAAATGGACAGGATTGGCGCTGATTTTCAGCATACGGTGACCATGATTAATGAAAGGTTGCGGAGCAAGGCGTTACCTATACAGCTCCCCATAGGAAGTGAAAAGGACTTTCGAGGCATCATTGACCTTGTGGAAAACAAAGTCATTACTTTCCCAGTTGATTCTAATTCAGCTTCAATTGAAGAAGGCAGTGAGACTTTGCTGGCCAAGAATCGTCAGGCATTAATTGGAAACTTAGCTGAACTCGATGAGCAGATTATGATGCTCTACCTTAATGGGCAAGATGTCTCCGCCTCTCAAATCAAGGCAGCTATAAGAAGGCTGACCATTTCTAACTGCATAGTGCCCGTCCTTTGTGGCAGTGCCTTGAGGGATAGAGGCATCCAGTTATTGCTTGATGCTATTGTAGATTACCTCCCCTCGCCACTAGATATTCCTCCCATCTCGGCTACAGATCCTAAAAGTGGAGAGAAGATCCTTCGTCGGGCGAGCGATGATGAACCTTTTTCTGCGTTGGCGTTTAAAACGGTTTTTGACCCGTTTATGGGCAGACTGGTCTACTTGCGTGTATACTCAGGCAGGATAAAGGCCGGAGCACAAGTCTTGAACTCCAGCATAGATAAAAAAGAGAGATTGGGAAAACTATATGTTATGCATGCCAATCACCGTGAGGAGATTGATCACACTGAGACCGGAAGCATTGTAGCTAGTCTGGGACTTAAGACGACCTCGACAGGTGATACACTTTGCGAGCCCGCACGGCCAGTGCTTCTTGAGGCTATACGATTTGCTGAGCCGGTGCTTTCCATGGCTGTTGAACCCAAAAGTAAAGTCGACCAGGATAAGTTAGATGATTCCCTGGCTAAGCTTACTATGGAGGATCCCACCTTCAAGGTTTACCATGACAAAGAAACAGGTCAAACTCTGATTTCGGGGATGGGTGAACTTCATCTCGAAGTGTTAATGGAGCGTATATTTCGCGAATATGGTATAAGGGTCAATGCTGGTAAGCCTCAGGTCGCTTATAAGGAAACAATCACCATTTCTGTGGAATCTGAAGGGAGATTTATCCGTCAATCCGGCGGTAGGGGACAATACGGGCACGTTTGGCTTAGAATTGAACCAGGCGAGCGTGGCAGCGGATTTGAGTTTCGTGACCAGATTCGAAGTGGGGCCATACCTAAGGGATTTACTCCCTCAGTAGAAGCCGGTGCCAAGTCAGCTTTACAAAGTGGAGGATTAGCTGGTTACCCTGTAATAGATGTAAAAGTGACTTTGTATGACGGAAGTTTTCACGAAGTCGATTCTTCAGATATGGCTTTTAAGATGGCAGCCTTCATGGGTATGAGGGATGGGATAAATAAAGCTAAACCTGTTATTCTCGAACCAATTATGGAAGTGGAAATAACAACTCCCAATGAATTCCTAGGAGACATCATTGGCGATTTAAACTCTCGAAGAGCTCATATCGAAGGCATTGAGAGTCGCGCCGAGTCCTCTGCTATTCGTTGTCTTGTTCCTCTAGCGGAAACATTTGGTTTCGCTGGAGATTTGAGGTCGCTCAGTCAAGGGAGGGCGAGTTATACTATGTGTTTTCATCGCTATGAAGAATTGCCTCAGGATTTGGCTGAGCAAATTGCAGCTAGAGTGGGAAGGACCAGATGACTGAGCAAAAAGTTCGTATCAAAATCAAAAGCTTCGATCATAGGTTGGCTGATCAGGCAGTAAGGCAAATAGTAGATGCAGTGGAGCGGACCGGGGCTATCGTGGTTGGCCCAGTACCTTTACCCACACATATCGAAAAATTTTGTGTTATTCGTTCCCCTAACATCGATAAAGATTCCAGGGAACAGTTTGAGATCAGGACTCATAAGAGGGTAATTGATGTTTTGCAGCCAAGTTCTAAGACTATAGATGCCCTGAGTCAGCTCGACTTAGCATCTGGAGTGGAGATAGATATTAAGTTGTAGTTAGAACCATGTTTTCAGGCATTATTGGTAAGAAAATAGGCATGACGCAACTGTTTCAGGAAAGCGGAGAGACGGTGGCAGTAACCGCTATTCAAGCTGGGCCTTCTGTGGTAACTCAGATAAAAAGCCGGGACAGGGATGGTTATGATGCTATCCAAGTGGGCTTTATTGAGAACAAAGTGAAGCAATCTCAGCTTAGCTCTCCAGAGAAAGGACATCTTCGAGGCTTAGAGAATGTTCGCTATCTTCGCGAATTCAGGACTGATGATATTAGCTCGGTCAAGCGTGGTGACAAAGTGGATGTTAGCTTCCTGAAGCAAGGTGACTTGATAAATGTCACTGGCATTTCTAAGGGCAAGGGCTTTGCTGGCGTAGTTAAGAGACATCATTTTGCTGGTGGGCCCAAGACTCATGGCCAAACTGACCGCCATCGCGCCCCTGGTTCAATTGGAGCTACCACTTTTCCCGGTCGAGTGCTTAAAGGGATGCGCATGGCAGGGCATATGGGAAATAGGAGAGTAACAGCGCGTAACCTCGAGGTAATTCAAGCTGACCCAGAGCGCAATTTGCTTTTGGTGAAGGGTGCAGTGCCTGGAGCCGATGGGGGGCTGTTAGTAATTGAGAAAGTAAGGTAACGGGAAGTGCAAGTGCCAGTTTATAGTTTAAACGGTGAAGTTGTTGAGCAGGTAGAGCTGAGTCAAACCATTTTTGCTATTCCTTTTAATGAGGCCGTAGTGCACCAGGCGATGGTAAGACAATTAGCAAATGGGCGTCAAGGTACTGCGTCTACCAAGACTAGGGGGGAAGTTAGTGGGAGCACAAGGAAGCTTTATCCCCAAAAGCATACTGGCAGAGCGCGAAGGGGGGATATAAAATCACCCCTTCTCAGGGGGGGCGGGGTAGTTTTTGGCCCCAAGCCACGCACCTATCGCCAATCGATGCCCAAGAAAATGAGGAAGTTAGCTTTGAAATGCCTCCTCTCCGATAAAGTGAGAGAGGGAAATATAAGACTGGTACAGGAACTTGATTTTAAGGGACCAAAGACAAAAGACATGATAAATGTTCTGTCTTCGCTCGGCATCGATTCTTCCACTTTGATTCTTACTGCTCAATCCACACCCAATGTGGTTAAATCAGCGGCTAATTTGCCTGAGGTCAAGGTCCTACCTTCGGCTCTAATTAATGTATTGGATTTGCTTTCCTATAAAATGGTGGTGGCCACTGTGCCGGCAATACGCAACATTGAGCAAATTTGGGGTAAATAAATTGCATCTTTACGAAGTTCTGCGACGTCCTTTAATTACAGAGAAGGCTACTTCTCTTAAGGAGAAAGATAAATATGCCTTTGAAGTGGCGGGCAAGGCTACCGAGTCGCAGATTAAGGAGGCAGTAGAACGAGCTTTCAAGGTAAAGGTAAGCAAAGTAAATGTGATGACGGTGCCCGGCAAGACAAGAAGATTTGGCAGGAGACAAGTAACTGGCTCCCCTTGGAAAAAGGCAATAGTTACCTTGGCACCGGGGAACAAAATTACTTTCTTTGAGGGTGTCTAATGGGTTCAGTTACTAAGTGGAGAAGAAAGAAAATGTCCAAGCACCAGCATAAGAAGCTTCTTAAGAAGACTCGCTGGCAAAGGACGCATAAATAAGGAGCGATTCGTGGGATTAAAGACTTATGAGCCAACTTCTCCAGGCAGGAGATTTATGTCTGGCGCTACCTTTGAAGAGCTAACTGGAGTAGCTCCTGAGAAATCTTTACTGGTGCCGCTGAAAAAGAAGGCAGGGCGTAATAGCCGGGGTGTTATAACGGTGCGTCACCGCGGTGGCGGCAGTAAGCGCAAACTTCGCCTTATCGATTTTAAGAGGGATAAAATTACCGTTCCAGGAAAAGTAGCTTCCATTGAATATGACCCTAATAGGGCAGCTCGCATTGCCCTAATTCATTATGCTGATGGAGAAAAGCGCTATATACTCGCCCCTTTGGACATCAAGTTGGGTGATACTATACAGGCGGGCGAGGATGTTGATATAAAACCTGGGAATACTCTGCCATTGGAGTCCATTCCTGTGGGAACTTTAGTGCATAATGTTGAGTTTGAGCCAGGCAAAGGGGGAAAGCTTGTTCATAGCGCAGGGAGTTCCGCCCAAATTATAAGCAAGGAGGGCAAATATGTTGTACTTAAACTCCCTTCGGGTGAACTACGTAAATTTCATCAAAAGTGCTGGGCTACTATTGGTCAGATAGGTAACGTTGACCACGAAAATATAAAGTTAGGCAAAGCTGGAAAGAGAAGATGGTCAGGTTGGCGGCCTACGGTCAGGGGTTCTGCTATGACTCCTCGTGACCACCCACATGGAGGTGGCGAAGGCCGAAATCCACGAGGAATGAATCCGAAAACCCCTTGGGGAAAGCCAGCTTTGGGTCATAAGACACGTCGCCGCAAAACGTCAGACAAGATGATCCTCAAAGGGAGGAGGGAAGATGTCACGGTCGCGTAAAAAGGGCCCTTTTTGCGATGCCAAATTACTTAAGAGAATAGAAGCGCTCAATAATTCGGGCGAGAAAACGGTGATAAAGACATGGTCCCGTGCCTCTACTATTTTGCCCCAAATGATAGGTCACACTATTGCAGTGCATAATGGCAGGAGGCATGTGCCCATTTTCATCACTGAAAATATGGTGGGGCATAAACTGGCAGAATTTGCGTCTACCAGGACATTCAGGGGCCATGTTACCAAAGCTAAAATAACTGAACAGGCAGTGAAACAATAAGACGCAATGAAGGTAAAAGCAGTAGCTAATGAAATTGGCATTTCGCCTCAGAAAGTTCGTTTAGTGATAAATATGGTTAGAGGCAAAAAAGTTGACGAGGCATTGAGTATCCTCAGCTTTTTGCCTACCCCTACAGCTAAGGCCGTGGCTAAGGTGATCAAATCAGCAGTAGCCAATGCTGAAAACAATTTTCAAATGTCGCCTGCTGAGCTTAAAATCACTGATATATTTGCTGATCAAGGGCATACCTTGAAGAGATTCCGTCCTCAGTCGAGAGGGAGGATTAGTCCTATCTTAAAACGGTCTAGCAAGATTACAGTTTTCGTTACTGAAGAGGAGGAATAGTTTTGGGACAAAAAGTTCATCCTTATGGTTTCAGGCTAGGTGTTAACCAGGATTGGCGAACCAGGTGGTATGCTGAGAAGAACTATACTCGGTTTTTGTTAGATGATTTAAAGCTACGCAAAGTTGTGGAACAAAAATGTCTTGGAGGAGCAGTTGCTCGGGTGGAAATTGAACGTCCGGGAGACGAGATACATTTAACTCTTTATTCAGCTCGTCCTGGCATCTTGATTGGTCGGGGGGGACAAAATGTGGAAGTATTGAAGTCAGACCTGGAAAAGGTCAGTGGGGATAAAATTAGATTGACCATTAGGGAAGTTGAGCACCCTGAGCTCGAAGCTCTTTTGGTAGCTCGGAGCATAGCTGAGCGGCTTGAAGAGAGAATCCCCTTCCGCCGGGCTATGAGGCAAGCGACCTTCCGAACTTTGCAAGCTGGTGCTAAGGGAATAAAGATAAAGTGCGGTGGAAGGCTTGGTGGGAATGAAATTGCTAGAAAGGAAACCCTCCGTCAAGGTCAAATGCCGTTGCATAAGATACGTGCCAATATTGATTACGGTCTTGCTGAAGCTCATACTGTAATGGGGCGTATTGGGGTTAAAGTGTGGATTTATAAGGGCGATATTATCCCTGAAATTAAGGAGAAAAATGCTACAGCCGAAACGAGTGAAGTACCGCAAGGTACATAGAGGAAGGCGAAAAGGTAGTGCCCAGAGCGGGGATACCATTGTTTTTGGTGACTTTGGCATGAGGGCTGAAGAATCTGCGTGGGTAACAGCGCGGCAAATTGAGGCAACCCGTCGCGTATTTGTCCGCCACTTGCATCGTGGTGGTAAACTATGGATACGAATTTTCCCTGACAAATCTGTGACAAAGAAACCTGCAGAGACAAGGATGGGTGGTGGGAAAGGCGCACCGGATCACTGGGTAGCCGTAGTTAAGAGAGGCAAAATCCTGTTCGAATTGGCTGATGTAAAGGAGGATGTGGCTTCGGAGGCAGCCCGTCTTGCTTCCTACAAGCTTCCTATAGCTACTAGTTTTGTCAGGAAGGAGAGGCAGAAAGTTGAAAGCTAGCGAAATTCGCGCTCTCAACAATGAAGAGCTATTGAAGAAGCTCGAAGAAGCTCATGAGGAGCTTTTTAACCTCCGTTTTCGCTTGGCCACCAGACAGTTGGGGAATCATCGGGAGATTCCTAGAGTGAAGAGAAGGATTGCCAGAATAAAAACTATTTTAAGAGAAAGGGAACTTGGCACAATAAGATGAGCCATCTCGAGAAAAGAAAGGTTAAAGAAGGCTTAGTGGTGGGTGACAAAATGGATAAAACCGTTGTGGTAGCCGTGGAAACCAGGAAAGTCCATCCACTCTATAAGAAGGCTATCAGAGTTACCAAAAAATATAAGGCTCATGACGAAAATAATGCCTGTAAAATTGGAGACAAAGTGAAGATTGTCGAGACTCGCCCTTTGTCTAAGGAGAAGAGATGGCGGGTAACAGAGGTAATGTCTAAAAGGGAGGTAGCTGAAACTAAGCCATAACAGAAAAATGATTCAGGCTTATACCAGACTGAAGATAGCAGATAATACTGGGGCTAAGCAAATTATGTGCATTAATGTCCTTGTTGGGGCAAGGAAATATGCTCATATAGGTGACATTATTGTAGCCACGGTGAAGAGAGCCATACCCCATGGAATGGTGAAGAAGGGTGAGGTAGTGAAGGCTGTGGTGGTGCGTGTGGTTAAGCCCTATCGCCGCTCTGACGGCTCCTATATCAGATTTGATGAAGATGCCGCAGTCATTCTTGGTGATAAAAATAATCCTAAGGGCAGCCGTATTTTTGGTCCTGTAGCCCGAGAACTTAGAGATAAAAACTTTGCCAAGATAATATCCTTGGCTCCCGAGGTCTTGTAAAATGAAAATCAGAAAAGATGATACGGTTGTCATAATTGCTGGCAAAGACAGTGGGAAAAAGGGGAAGGTACGCCGTGCCCTCCTCAACGAAGATAGAGTGATAGTGGAGGGACTCAATATGATTAAGCGCCACTCTCGAGCTGGCAGAGCTGCCCGACAAGCTGGCATAATTGAACTTGAAGCTCCAATTCATGTATCCAACGTAATGTTGGTATGCGGGAAATGTGGCAAACCCACGCGAGTTAGTTTCCGCTTTCTGGACGATGGCAAAAAAGTGCGAATTTGCAATTCATGTCGAGAGGTGATTGACTAAGGGAGTTGGTTATGAAATCTCGTTTGGAGGAAAAATATTTAACTGAAATAGCTCCTCAGCTTAAAGCTGGACTAGCCTATGACAATATAATGCAAGTGCCCAAGTTGAAAAAGATTGTGCTTAGCATTGGTTTGGGCGAAGCAACACAAGAGCCTAAAGCTCTTGAAGCTGCGGAGAAGGACCTAGCTACAATTTCGGGGCAACATCCGGTGACGACACGGGCAAAAAAGTCTATCTCCGCGTTCAAACTACGGGCTGGTGTGCCTATCGGGATGATGGTGACTTTGCGAGGTAAGCGGATGTATGATTTTTTTGACAAACTGGTTAATGTTGTTCTACCTAGGTTTCGAGATTTCCGCGGAGTATCACGGGATTCGTTCGACGGCCGAGGAAACTACAGCCTGGGCATGAAAGAACAGATAGTTTTCCCTGAGATTGATTACGATAAGGTAGACAAAATTCGTGGCCTCGAGGTAACCATTGTTACTACGGCCAAGAACGATGATGAAGGCAGGACTTTGTTGGAACTAATGGGCATGCCTTTCAGGAGGACTTGATATGGCGAAGTTATCTAGGATTGTCAAGTCAGAGCGCCCGCCAAAATATAAAGTGCAGCAACGTAATCGCTGTAAGTTATGTGGCAGGCCGCGTGCTTATATGCGTAAATTTGGCTTGTGTCGTATTTGTTTCCGAGAACTTGCTTTGACTGGTGTAATTCCCGGGATAAGAAAGTCAAGCTGGTAAAGAAAAATGACAATTATTGACCCCATCGCTGATATGTTGACCAGGATACGCAACGCTATCATGGCAAGTCACGAGAGTGTGCTTGTGCCTTCCTCTAAAATAAAGCTTTCTATCGTTAAAATACTTAAGGAAGAGGGTTTTATTGACCGTTATGAAGTGCTCAAGGGGAAACCGCAGCCAATGATAAAAATCCACCTCAAGTATAAAGATGAGCAACCCGCAATCTTAGGTTTAGAAAGAGTGAGCAAGTCAGGCCTGAGGGTCTATGTGGAAGGGCATGAAATTCCCCGTGTCTACGGGGGCTTGGGCGTTGCCATTCTATCCACATCCAAAGGCATTATGACTGGTCAGGAAGCATGGCAGCAGCATCTTGGCGGTGAAATTCTGTGCTATGTATGGTAAATTAACTTAGGAGCTGTAAATTATGTCTCGTATTGGCTTACTTCCCATTGCTATCCCTCGGGGTACCGAGGTAAAGATCAATGGAAGCGAAGTTGTGGCAAGAGGAAGCAAAGGAGAACTCCGTCGGCGATTTCACCCTGCCGTTTCTATTGCTTTGAAGGACGGGTGCTTGATTGTAACCCGGCCTAGTGATAGTAAGATCCATCGTTCTTTACATGGGCTCACTCGCAGCCTTTTGGCAAATATGGTTACAGGGGTGAGTGAAGGTTTTGAAAAAATCCTGGAAATAAATGGCGTGGGCTACAGAGCGCAGAAAACTGGCGACAAACTGGTGCTTCAAGTGGGATATGCCAATGCTGTGGAGTTTTCCCCCCCTCCTGGTATTAGTATCACCGTTGAGGGGACAAATCGCATTCGCGTCACTGGTATTGATAAGGAAGTAATTGGGGAAACGGCTGCTAAAATTCGGGCGATACGCCCTCCTGACTCCTATAAAGGAAAAGGCATTAAATACTTGGATGAGAAGCTACGTCTTAAACCTGGCAAATCGGGCAAGGTAGGTAAGAAATAGTGACTATAATGAGCGGGAGAGATTCAAAGGCAATCAAAAAGATACGACACAGACGGGTGAGGCAAAAAGTAGTGGGAACGATATCACGTCCTCGATTATGTGTCTTTCGTAGCTTGAATCATATCCATGCCCAGCTTATCGATGATTCTATGGGCCAGACTTTAGTCTCAATGAGCACTCTTGACTCTCAGGTGAGAAGCAAGACCGATGGAATGGGAAAAAGCAAGAAAGCCGAAATAGTGGGGACTTTGCTTGCAGAGAAAGCATTAAATAAAGGGGTCAAACAGGTGGTTTTTGACCGTGGTGGCTATAAATATCATGGCAGAGTTAAGGCTTTAGCTGAGGCTGCCAGGAAAGCTGGATTGGAATTTTGAGGATTAGCTTATGAAGGCAGTTACTAAAGTAAGAGGGAAGAGGGCCAAAATCGATACCTCAGAGCTGAGTCTCGAAGAGAAACTGTTAGGCATCGACCGTGTAACTAAAGTGGTCAAAGGTGGCAGACACCTTCGGTTCAGAGCTTTAGTGGTAGTTGGCGATGGCCAGGGACATGTCGGATTTGGTTTAGCTAAAGCGGCAGCGGTTCCCGAAGCAGTCCGCAAAGCAGGTACTATGGCGAAGAAGGAGCTGATTGAGGTGCCTATGAAGGGCGGTACCATCCCTCATGAAATTCTAGCCAAGTTTGGTGCGTCCAAGATCTTACTAAAGCCGGCGGCGCCGGGCACGGGCTTAATTGTTGGCAGTGCTGCTCGAGCAATACTGGAATTAGCAGGGATAAAAGACGCCATTGGCAAATCGTTTGGTGGACCAAGCAAAATCAATGTAGCTAAGGCGACGATGCTTGCCTTGGCTAACTTGAGGAAAAGTGAGGAAGCGGCAATTCAAACCGATGTTGAAGCTCAGGAAGAAAAGGTAGATGAAACAGAATGAATTAAGGCCTCCTATAGGTGCTAAGCACAAGAGGAAGCTCGTAGGTCGAGGAAATGGCAGCGGGCATGGCACCTATTCGGGGCGAGGTTGCAAAGGGCAAAAGGCTCGCTCTGGTGGTGGCGTGCGCCTTGGCTTTGAAGGCGGTCAGTTGCCTTTGATAAAACGGCTACCACGAAAAAGGGGATTCACTAACATTTTTAAAACTAAATATAATATTGTCAACGTGGGGAAGCTGGCCATTTTCCCCCCGGGAACTGAGGTAACCCCTGAGGAATTGCTTCGGGCGGGGTTGATTAACACCACGGACTATCCGACCAAAATTCTCGGCGCTGGCGATATCCAGCATTCATTGCTAGTTAAGGCTGACAAATTCTCTTCATCGGCGGAGAAAAAAATTCTCGCTGCTGGAGGGGAGATAAAGCAGGCTTAGAATGGAGCGCAAAACAACCCGACCACGCCTTGTCCAGGCAATGATGGACATATGGACATTGCCTGATTTGCGGCGAAGAATTCTTTTCACCCTCGGCATCCTTGTCGTTTTTCGCTTTATAACTCACGTTCCCTTGCCCGGCGTGGACCTCAAGCTTTTGAAGGATTACTTCACGCAAAGCCCCCTCTTTGGCATGCTTGACCTTTTTACCGGTGGTGCTATGGAGAAGTTCAGTGTGGCTGCCCTGGGCGTTTATCCTTACATCACTGCATCCATAATTATGCAATTGCTGGTCCCGGTAATCCCCAGCCTTCAGGCTCTATCCCAGGAGGGAGAACTTGGTCAACAGAAAATCAATCGAATTACTCACTTAGCAACTATACCTTTGGCTGCCCTTCAAAGCTATGCTATGGTTGCTTTGTTACGTGCCCAGGGAGTTACTGTGGGGCTTGGACCATTGACCATAACCGACATAGTAATAACGATGGTCGCTGGCACAATGTTCCTCGTGTGGCTAGGTGAATTGATTACCGAGCGTGGTGTCGGGAACGGGATATCGATAATAATCTTTGCTGGTATCGTGACTGACCTGCCTGGGATATTGGGTCGTGGCATTTCTGCTGCCATTACTGGAGAGCCCGGGGGGTTGATCGCCTACATTATTATAACCTTAGCTATGGTGGTGCTTATAGTCATATTTGTTGAAGCTCATCGCCGTATTCCTGTGCAGTATGCTCGGAGCACTTTTCGCAGTGGCCGCATGTATCGCCAATCGGGTTCAACTTACATTCCCCTGCGAGTCAATACTGCGGGAATGATACCCCTCATTTTTGCCATTGCCCTAATGCAACTTCCCGGTACGATAGCTACATATTTTATGAATCCAAGCACTGAAAACCCGAATTTCTGGAATACAATCTATAATGTGTTTCAGTCTAATACCCCACTCTACAACGGGTTGTATTTTGCCTTAGTAATTGGTTTCACTTTATTCTACACTATGGTCATATTCGAGCAAATGAACCTGCCTCAAACTTTGCAACAGCAAGGCGGCTTCATCCCTGGAGTTCGACCCGGCAAGACAACGGCTGATTATTTGAATGGAATCATAAAGCGCATTACCTTTGGTGGCGCCCTCTTTCTAGCTGTAGTGGCAATTATACCCTTCATTGCTCAAAAAATTAGCGGTGTTGATTTGGTAATCCGGAGCACCGCCATGCTTATAGCTGTTGGTGTGGCCTTGGATACCATGAAGCAATTAGAGGCTCAACTAACTATGCGCCGCTACGAGGGTTTCCTAAAATAATGTACATCATTATTCTAGGTGCTCCGGGGGCAGGGAAGGGAACTCAGGCGGATATTCTCTCTCAAGAGATGGATTTACCTCATATAGCCTCTGGGGATTTGTTTCGTCAGGCGTTAGAGAAAAGGACCGAGGTTGGTCTCTTGGCGAAAAGCTATATGGATAAAGGAGAACTAGTTCCGGATGAGATAACCATAAAAATGATTCTGGAAAGAATTAATCAACCTGACTGTGCCTCTGGCTGCCTTTTCGACGGCTTTCCCCGGACTTTGCATCAAGCTAAAGTTCTAGACGAAGCCCTTGGGGAGCAAGGAAAAAGCATAGATAAAGCGATATACATTGAAGTGCCCAATGAAGAGCTAGTGAAGCGCCTGAGTGGAAGATGGCTTTGCCGGACTTGTCAGACACCATATCACATAATAAGTTCGCCGCCTAGAACGCCGGGGAAATGTGATAAATGCGGTGGTAAATTGTATCAGCGTTCTGATGACAGGGAGGAAACAGTAAAGGACCGACTTAGTATTTTCTTTGCTCAAACTGTTCCCATACTTGATTATTATAAAAAACAAGGTAAACTAATTAGGGTCAATGGTAACTTGGGAATGCAGGGGGTAACTAGAGGAATAATCTCTGCACTCAAAGCACCCATGTCACCCTGAGCAAAGCGAAGGTCTCCGAGATTCTTCGGTCGCTACGCTCCTGCAGAATGACATTAGGGGTAAGCAGGGATAAAATAAATGGTGGTTATAAAATCTGACGAGGAAATAGTTATTATGAAAAAGTGTGGCAAAATCCTCGCCGCTATTTTAGATAAACTGAGAGCGGAAGTAAGACCGGGGATTAAGACTGGCCAGTTGGACATAATCATGGCTGAAGAATCGGAGAAGAGGGGAGTTATACCTTCTTTTAAGAACTATCGCGGCTTTCCTGCGAATTTATGTGTTTCGGTAAATGATGAAATAGTCCACGGCATTCCTGGTGAACGAATACTACAGGAAGGGAACATCGTTTCTTTAGATGTAGGGGCAAAACTTAATGGCTTTCATACCGATGCCGCCATAACTATTGGCGTGGGGCGGATAAGTAAGGAGGCCGAGGACCTTATCGCGGTCACAGAAGGTAGTTTAAAGTCAGGCATCGCTCAAGCGATAAATGGGGCATGGGTAGAGGATATCTCATCTGCTATTCAACATTATGTTGAATCAAAAGGATTTTCCGTAGTTAGAGAATATACCGGGCATGGAGTGGGTCGGGACTTGCATGAAGAGCCCCAAATACCTAATTTTGTAATTGGAAAGGGTCTCTTGCTTCGTAAAGGCATGACTCTGGCTATTGAGCCTATGGTTAATGCTGGAGATTGGCACACTAAATTGGCGGCTAATCAATGGACGGTGCTTACAGCTGATGGAAGTCTTTCGGCACATTTTGAACATACCATTGCCATAACTAATGATGAAGCTGAGATACTTGTTTAGGTATTATGTAAGAAATGGCTAAGAAAGAGAGGATAGAAGTTGAAGGCAAGGTGATTACAGTCTTACCTAATACCATGTTTCGCGTCGAATTGGCCAATGGACATCAGGTATTGGCTCATATCTCGGGCAAAATGAGAAAGCACTATATCAAGATTTTACCGGGGGATAGAGTTCTGGTAGAACTTTCCCCTTATGATTTAAGCCGGGGCAGGGTTACCTATCGGCTTAAATAGTTTGACAGGTTAACTAAGAAAGTTTATCATAACAGAGTTTGTTTGAATGGTGATTGGAAATGAAAGTAAGAGCTTCGGTTAAGCCGATATGCCGAAAATGCAAAGTTATCAGGCGGGATGGTGTGGTTAGGGTTATTTGTGAGAATCCAAAGCATAAGCAGAGGCAGGGGTAATAAACAGTGGCACGTATTGCTGGTGTAGACCTTCCTAAAGAGAAGCCAATTTGGGTAGCTTTGCAGAGCATTTATGGCATCGGCGCTACATCAAGCCAGCGCATTATGGCTGCCACCGGTATCGACCCTGGCCTTAGAGTTAAAGAACTTAGTGAGGAACAAGTTGGCCAGATTCGAGATGTTCTTGACAAACAGTACAAAGTGGAAGGTGATCTTAGGAGGGAGGTTCAATCTAATATAAAGCGGCTTATTGAAATTAGTTGCTATCGAGGCACAAGACACCGCATGAGGTTACCAGTTCATGGACAGAGGACGCGCACAAACGCCCGAACTAAAAAAGGGCCAAAGAAAACAGTTGCTGGTCGAGGGCAGAGACGTGGCATAGCTAAGAAGTAAGGAGCTTGTTTTTCACAAATGCCAAAGAAGAAAAAAGTCCATAAAAAGGTTAGCGAAGGCAAAGCTTACATCCAATCTACCTTTAATAATACTGTTGTTACTATTACTGATATGGAAGGTAATGTTGTTGCCTGGGGGAGTTCTGGTACTGCAGGATTCAAGGGTTCCAGGAAAGGAACCCCTTATGCTGCCCAAATAGCTGCCAGAGATGCAGCACACCGAGCAATGGGTGATGGCTTGCACCGAGTCGAGGTGTATATTAAAGGCCCTGGTAGTGGACGAGAAGCAGCTATTCGCGCCTTACAGGCCACGGGCATTACCGTTACAGCTATCAGAGACGTGACTCCTATCCCCCATGACGGCTGTCGTCCGAAAGGGAGGCGAAGAGTATAAGATGGCGCGCTATACAGGCCCGACTTGTCGCCTATGTCGCCGTTTTGGGGACAAGCTGATGCTCAAAGGCGAGAAGTGCCCTACACCCAAATGTCCTTTGGAGAAAAGGAATACTCTTCCTGGCGGGCGTCCTCCATCTCGAGGGCGCGGCGGAGCTCGAGGGCGCGGTGGGATTTCCGACCGCGGACTTCAATTGCGCGAAAAGCAGAAGCTTCGCTTTAGCTATGGTGTCCTGGAGCGACAATTTCGCAGGTTTTTTGACGAGGCCAAAAAAAGCCCCGGCGCTACTGGGGAAACCCTTCTCATATTGCTGGAAAGGAGACTGGATAACGTGGTTTATCGCTTGGGCTTTGCTGATTCACATGCCCAAGCCAGGCAAATAGTTGGACATGGCCATATAATGGTCAATGGTCGTAGAACAGATATTCCTTCCTTTCTGGTGAAATCGGGAAACGTTATAAAATGGCGCGAAGCCAGTAAAAAAACGGAATATTATAAAAGATTAGCTGAGGAAATTGAGGGGAAATTTATCCCTAATTGGTTAAGCTTGGACAAAGAAAGCATGACAGGTAGAGTGTTAAATTTGCCTGGCAAGGATGATATTGAAGCCAAGTTTAATGCGAAAGCCGTTGTTGAATATTACTCGAGGTGAGCTATGCCCGAATTGTCTATCCCCGCTGTAACTTGTGTTGAAAGCAATGTTAATTATGGTCGTTTTCTTGCTGAACCCCTAGAGCCAGGTTTTGGTGTCACTTTGGGTAACGCCTTGCGGCGTGTGCTTCTCAGTTCTTTGCCTGGTGCTGCGGTAACCTGGGTCAAGATCGAAGGAATTCAGCATGAATTCTCTCCCATTCCTTATGTTAAAGAGGATGCTATGGAGTTCTTATTGAATATCAAGCAACTGAGACTCTGCCCTCTTTCTCGTCAGCCCGGGCAGTTGCTCTTGGAAGCAGAAGGGGAAGGTAAGGTCTGTGCAGCTGATATTAAACCCTCGGCTGACTTTCGCGTTGCCAATCCTGAACTTTATTTAGCTTCTTTAGATTCCTCCAAAGCCAGACTTTACGTCGAATTTAACGTAGAGCTAGGAAGAGGTTATATGCAGGCTAAGTCGGCTGATGGTTTACCTGTGGGAGCACTGCCAGTAGATGCCATCTTCACCCCAGTGCAGAAGGTCAATTTCTCGGTAGAATCTATCAAACCTGGTCAGGAGGGAAGTCCAGACAAGCTCATCCTGGAGATTTGGACCGATGCTACCATTTTTCCCTGGGAGGCGCTTAGTCAAAGTGCTATCATCTTAATTAATCAGTTCTCTTCCTTCAGGGACTTTGAAGTTCCCATGGCTAGAGCTTTGTCCATTTTGCCCGAGCAATATAATGCCCCTCTGGAAGAACTAGATTTATCAACTCGCTCCTATAACAGTTTGAAGAGAGCGGGTATTGTCACTCTGGGACAATTGATAGAGAAAGGCAGGGAAGGTTTGCCACCGTTGCCTGGTTTGGGGGCAAAATCTCGAGCCGAAGTGGAAGAGGTAATGGCAAAATTTGGCTCTCCTGTTCCTGAGAAGAAAAAAGAATGAGACACAAGGTAGCAGGACGGAACTTAAGTAGGTCGACAGAGCACAGGTGGGCGTTATACCGAAATCAGGTTACTGCGCTTCTGGATCACGAAAAGGTCACCACCACTGAAGCTAAAGCTAAAGAAGTTCGCAGTTTAGCAGAAAAGATGATCACTTTAGCTAAAAGTGGCAGCCTTGCCTCAAGGCGGGAAGCCTTAGCTTTTATTACTGAAAAAAAAGTGGTTGACAAGCTATTTGCTGAAATTGCTCCAGGCTATGCTGACCGTAGCGGGGGTTATACAAGGTTGCTAAAGCTGGGACCCCGCCGTGGTGATAGCGCGCCTATGGTTCAAATTGAATTGGTTAAGTAAGTTTATTTTGCTCATAGAATATGACGGTACCCAATATTATGGCTTTCAATGGCAAGTTGGCTTGCCGACCATTCAAAGTGAGCTTGAGCAAGCTATAAGGCGATTTTGCGGGCAAAGCAGCCGGGTCATGGCAGCTAGCAGAACTGATACCGGTGTGCATGCCAAAGGACAAGTGGTGAGCTTCTGGGCGAAATCTACATTGGATACCATGACGTTAATTAGCGCCTTAAATTATTATTTACCTAAAGACATCGCAGTCAAGGCGGCTTACAGGGCTAGCGATGATTTTAATGTCCGGCGCGATGCTCTGAGCCGAGAATATCGTTATTATATTTTAAATAGCGATACCCGCTCGCCGTTTAGTCGAAGGTTTGCTTTATTTATGCCCAAAATGCTGGACATACAGGCGATGAATGAGGCCTGCCAGCTTATCCAAGGTGAGCATGATTTTGCCTCCTTTGTCAGTTCTCTGGATGGTAGCAGGAGCACGCTGCGTAATGTTTATGAAGCGGGAATCGAGAAAAAAGGAGATTTTACCGTTTTCCGTATCGTGGCTAACTCCTTTTTGCCCCACCAGGTACGAAGCACCGTAGGTCTTTTAATCAGACTGGGCCTGGGTAAAATAGGTATCGCAGATTTTCGTGATATAATGGAGGCCAGGAGTTTGGGTTTAGCCGGGCCCCTGTCCCCTGCTTGTGGCTTATGCCTGAAGAAGGTCAATTATCCTAAGCCTTTGGGAAGCTAGCCCTATCCTGAGTTTATCGAAGGAAATGAAAACTTATAGTACTAAAGCTAAAGATATCGAGCGGGAGTGGTGGGTGGTTGATGCCGCGGATAAAACTTTGGGAAGAGTAGCGACGGAGGCAGCTAATTTGCTTATGGGCAAGCATAAGCCGCTTTATGCCCCTTATATTGATACCGGTGATTATGTTGTGGTAGTTAACGCTGCCAAAGTAAAGGTGAGTGGGAAGAAAGCCGAACAAAAGATTTATTATAGATACTCGGGGTACCCTGGCGGCTTGAAGAGCCCCAGCTTTAAGGAAGTATTTAGTCAAGACCCTGCCCGTGTGATTGAACTTGCGGTTAAAGGGATGTTGCCTCATAATCGTTTAGGCCGAGCTATGTTTAAGAAACTGAAAGTTTATCCTGGAAATGAGCATCCTCACCAGGCTCAGAATCCTCTTCGTCACCCTGAGAGGAGCGAAGGGCGCAAAGTGACCGAGAACAAAGAAGGCGAAATATTATCAAAGGAAAGGTGATGACTTATGAGCGAGGAAAGTTACGTTTGGGGAACTGGTAAACGCAAGTGTGCTATAGCCCAGGCTAGGCTTTTCCCTGGCAAGGGGGAGATAATTGTCAATGATAAGCCCTATCAAGAGGCTTTCCCTCGCATCGAGCATCGCCGTACGATTGAACATCCTTTGCAGGCCACCAATACCATGGGCAAATTTCGTGTCATGGTGAAAGTGAATGGCGGTGGTCTCAGTGGTCAGGCTGGAGCCATTCGCCATGGCATTGCTCGAGCTCTTGCTAAAGAAAACGAGCTATTTAAGCCCATGTTACGTAAAGAGGGCTTGCTTACTCGGGATAGTAGAATCAAAGAACGTAAAAAATACGGACTCAAGCGAGCTCGCAAGGCACCACAATATACCAAGCGCTAACTGTGCTCCAACTTATTGATTGGCAGCGTGTGGCTGTTTGTGGGAATTTTCTTTAAACCCAACTTTGGCGGTTTTGGAGCTAAGCGACGATTGTTTAATAACATCCGTTTGTCATTCTGAGCGAAGCGAAGAATCTCTCAGATTCTTCGTTGTCCAAACGAATTTGGACTCCTCAGAATGACATTACTAGACGCTCTCAGGCATCGTGCTATTGCTCCAGACAAGGGTAACAGCTATAATAGGAACATACTGGGGATTAGTCTAGCGGTAGGACAGCGGGCTCTGGACCCGTGAGGCCAGGTTCGAATCCTGGATCCCCAGCCAATGTGGCGCATTCGTCTAGAGGCCTAGGACACCTCCCTCTCAAGGAGGAGATCACCGGTTCAAATCCGGTATGCGCTACCAATTCTGTTGATATATAGAACTTCCTTTGAGGAAGTTCTATCTTTATCCAGGGGTACTGGCAAGGGGAGTGCCAGAACACATCCGCTCTGATAGTGGATTTGAATTCACTGTGATATCGATTTGAGTATAATGCGGGATTAGGGATGATACCATGCTGCTAAGAAAAAATATGTTCGAACACAAATATGCTGATGTCAATAACATACGCCTCCATTATGTAACGGTGGGCAAGGGGAAATTGATAATGTTCCTCCACGGTTTTCCTGAGTTCTGGTACGAGTGGAAGAATCAGCTTGCTGAATTCGGACGAAATTACCAGGCTGTAGCTCCAGACATGCGTGGCTACAACTTATCATCGAAACCTGTCGAAGTCGAGCAATATCGAATGAAATATCTCATCAATGATATTCGTGCTCTTGCCGAGCACCTTGGGTATAAGAAGTTCATCCTCGTGGCTCATGACTGGGGTGGTGGGGTGGCTTGGCCGTTCGCAATACGACATTCTGAATATCTAGAGAAGCTCATAATAATAAATGCCGTACATCCTGTTGTCTTTATGCGCGAGCTCCGTGATAATCCGGCGCAACAGAAAGCCAGCCAGTATATTCTCGTATATCGTACCCCCAAGGCTGAAGAGATACTGTCCAGAAACAACTATGCTTTGCTTGCTAGCAACCTGCTGGAGGATGGTATAAAACAGGGCTACTTCACGGAAGAAGATAAGAATGCATATATTGAAGCCTGGTCGCAGCCTGGAGCGCTCACCGGTGGCTTAAACTATTATCGAGCCGCTCATCTCGGCTCTTTTACAGGTGAAAGCGACGATAGCCTGTCCGCAGACCCTTCATTGTTCGTGGTCGCGGTGCCGACGCTGGTCATCTGGGGGGAGAAAGACAAATGGCTGCTTACAGGAAATCTGGAAGGTCTGGAAAAGTACGTATCAAACCTGACCATCAAGCGCATTCCCGATGGCTCGCACTGGGTCATTCATGAAAAGCTGGGACTGGTTAATTCCTATATTAGAGAATTCATCGAAGGCTGAATTTCTACGTCGTCTTAGCGGGAGTGTGCTGGAAATCGAACCCGGGTCGGCAATATAGCGGCGCTTTTCTATGCCTGCTTCTCCAACAAAAGTTCGGAATGCTTACAATGTGGGCTACCAAATACCTCTTTATAGCCTTGCTTGAGTAGGTTGCTCAAGTAGGGAGTTGGGTTAATTTTGTCCATGACCTTGTTGCTCGCCCTCCTACATGCTAAACTTTGCCACAAATAAATGAGAAAGCGCGTTTTCTCCGGCTTCCGCCCCACAGGCCGACAGCATATTGGTAATTACCTGGGAGCGGTGCAGAATTTCGTTGTCCTTCAGAATGAATATGACTGCGTCTATTGCGTGGTGGATATTCATGCTCTCACCACTCTGGAAAGCACAGAATCCCTTCGGGAAGATATTTACGAAATGGTGCTTGACTGGCTGGCGGCCGGCATTGACCCACAGAAGAGCATCATCTTCGTTCAGTCTCATGTTCCTCAAGTGGAGGAGCTCCATACTTTGTTCAGCATGGTGACTCCTTTAAGCTGGTTATTACGTGTTCCGACATTTAAGGAGAAGGTTAAGATGCAGCCACATAACGTCAATTATGGGCTGGTGGGTTATCCTGTTCTCATGACTGCCGATATTGCCCTTTATAAGGGAGAGGTTGTTCCTGTGGGCGAGGACCAGCTTCCTCATCTTGAATTGGCTCGTGAGATAGTGCGTCGGTTTAACTCCCTTTTCGGGGTTGTATTTCCTGAGCCACAGGCGAAGCTTACTAACTTTCCTTCAGTTTTGGGCCTGGATGGGGTGCAGAAGATGAGCAAAAGCTATAATAACCATATTGAAATATCTGCTTCCCCCCAGGAAATCTCGAAGCGAGTTATGACAGCCGTTACAGACCCGGCGCGGAAGTACCGCTCTGACCCTGGGCATCCTGAAGTATGTAATGTTTTCCGACTCCACAATTTTTTCACCCAGGCCCGCGTTGAGGAAATTGCTTCAGAGTGTCGTAGCGCTCATATCGGCTGTGTGGACTGCAAGAAGATACTGGCTGAGAGCATCAATTCGAATCTGAAGCCTTTCCGGGAAAGGCGGGCTAGTTTAGCCTCCAAGCCTGGTTATGTCAATCAAGTTCTTGCTGAAGGAGCCAATCGAGCCGAAGCCATAGCTAAAGAGACTATCAGAGAGGTTAAAGAGAAGATGAAGCTCCTTCAGCGTGCCGATTTGGAGTGACTCGGGTAACACCCTATCATTCCTTATCAATCCTCTTCGGGTTCGCATGTCCAACAGGTAAGTGTATGAAGAGAATATACTATGGCTGGTGGGTGGTAGGCGGAGCATTTCTTCTATTGTTTTGCGCAGTAGGGATACAGTTTTATGCCTTTCCTGTGTTCTTTGAAGTAATGGTGAGAGAGATGGGATGGGCACGGACACAGGCAGCCCTTGCGCAGACAATAGGGACTTTTGTCGCTGGTGCGATGGGTGTACTTGTTGGGGGGTTGATTCACAAGGTTGGCTTGCGACCAGTAATGGTGTGTGGGACTATTATAGCTGGACTCGGCTTCCTCCTGCTCAGAACCGTTACTGAGCCCTGGCAATTCTATCTCTATTATGGCCTCGTCTTTTCACTAGGTATAGCGGGCATAAGTACAGTTGCTAATATGACGGCTGTGGGGAGCTGGTTTGACCGCGGCAAAAGCACAGCTTTTGGTATAGCTGCAACCGGGATTGGAGCAGGTGGAGTAGTTATGCCCTTGCTTGCGGGATGGCTCATCTCCAAATATGGTTGGCAGACTGCTTGTGCCTGCATGGCTGGAGTAGTGATATTGGTGGGCATTCCCACAAGCGCTATTATCATGCGGACACCGCAGGAGCGAAAAGTCGCGCCTGGGCAAGCACAACAGAAAGGATTTGAGGCGGGAGGTGCTACCATCGGGCAGGCATTAAAGCAAAAGTCATTCTGGTTAATATCCATTAGCACAATGCTGTTGTACTGGGTCTATATGATAGGACTGACCCATCAAGTTGCATTTGCTGTGGACATGGGGATAGATAGAGTAGCAGCCGCCGGGGCTGTGAGTGTGCTTTGTGTCTTCAGCATTCCCGCCCGTATTGGGTTTGGCAAGCTTGGCGACATCATGGACAAGAGATATGTAGTGGTGATGATAGCCAGCCTGCAGGCGGTAGCTTTTGCCATTCTCTTGAAAACCACCAATTTGCCTATGCTGTATGGCTATTCTGCTCTTCTAGGCGTTGGCGTAGGCGGTCTGACGACAATGCTACCGGGGCTCGTTGCTGATTACTTCGGTAGAAGGCATTTCGGCGCTGTCTACGGAGCTTTGGAAATGGTGACGACGTTGGGTACAATGATGGGTCCAGTCTATGGCGGGTGGATATATGACGCCACTAAAAGTTACTATTTAGCCTTTCTAAGCGGCATTATAATAGCTTTGCTGGCAGTTATTCTTGTCTATTTGGCACCAAAGCCGCATTTTCGCTGACGCCATTAAAGAGGATGGCTCAGCATTACTAAGTGACAATCTTGCGATAAAGTGCTTAAAACCGTGTTTTATACACCTCGGGCAGGATGTGTTTTTAGAAGGTGAGGTAATAAGCACTCATCTATGATTATTTAGTCCAGGGAATGGGGAAAAATGAGGTTTTCGGAATGGACTAGTAAAAACATTGATAGAGCGATTGATAAGGCTTGCAGGGGCTCTGAAGTGCCTTTGAGGGCATTTTGGTGCAAAGTGAGAATCCGAATGTCAGGTCCCTTGCGACAAGCCATTGGGAAAGGACAAAGAATTGCGATGACTCTTGTGTGTATGGTAAAGTTAATATATCTTAATAAGTAAAAGTATAAAGGTATGGGCAGTTGGCTCAGTGGTTAGAGCGTCGGTTTCACATACCGAAGGTCACAGGTTCAAATCCTGTACTGCCCACCATAAAATGAGGAGGGAAGGAAATGGCAGCTAATGGTAATAGCAGGGGCGGGTTACTTACCGCTGGCGGAATATTAAGCATAATAGGAGGGGCATTTGAGGTAATTGGTGGAGGGATAATAGTGGTTTTAACAATACACGCTAGAATATTGCTCAAGCTGGCGCTTATTCCATTCCACCCAGGCGATTGGTTTGGACGTATTATACCTGTCTTACCAGCTTGGTTGATTATTGTGGGAGTGCCTCTTCTAGTTTTGGGCATAATAGCCATAGTAGGTGGCGTCTCGGCCCTAAGAAAGGAAAGTTTTGGCCTGTCCTTAGCCGGGGCTATTTGTGCCCTGCCATCACACATTTTGGGAATACTGGCAGTTATTTTTGTCTCCCTGTCCAAGAAAGAATTTGAGGCAAAAGAGTAGATGCCGAAGTGGCGGAATGGCAGACGCGCTACGTTCAGGGCGTAGTGCCCTTAAGGGCGTGAGGGTTCAAATCCCTCCTTCGGCACCATGTGGCGGTGTTCCTGATTGAAGGGGAGTGTGGATACGCCTGTAGCTCAGCTGGATAGAGCACAGCCCTGCGGAGGCTGGGGTCGCGGGTTCAAATCCCGCCAGGCGTGCCATGGGCGGTTAGCTCAGTGGTGAGAGCGCCTGTCTTACACACAGGAGGTCAGAGGTTCAAGTCCTCTACCGCCCACCATAGGTAATATTATTACCAATCTGTAGTAAAAAAATATCAGGAGGGAAAGAATGTCCACAAAAGAAAACAAAGAGTTGATCCGCCAGACTATTAAGGAATGGAATGCGGTTAATGGAGACGTTGCCAAGATGCGTTCTTTATACGATAAGTATTATGCACCAGGTTTCATCTACCATGATGTCTCCGCAGGAGATATGAACCGGGAACAAACAATACGAGATATGGTTACATACCTGTCGGCATTTCCGGATGTTAACTATTCCATTGATGATATCTTGGCTGAAGGAGACAAAACGGTAATCAGATGTACAGTGCGAGCCACTCACAAGGGAACGTTTATGGGAATCCCTGCCACCGGAAAGCGGATTGTGGTCAAAGCAGTTGAGATAGACAAAATCGTGGGAAGAAAGATAGTGGAAGCCTGGGGTTTTAGTGATCCCCAGAGTATGATGACCCAGCTTGGAGTCACCACCGGCGCTGCACCTAAAACATAGCATGCCACATTAGGCAAGTTATCCAGTATAATTACTGTTGTTGTTTCTTTAGATTTCCATATCATATAATTACGGTGTATTGTGATAGAACATCTGATTTGAAATACCCGACAAAATTATGGGTAATGAGGAAGATACTATGCCAGAGCCAACGATAATAACTAAACAAGTAATTGAGCAGGTCTTTGATGATTCGGCAATATCGTATGATCGCGTCGGACCGAGCATTTTTACTCAATTCGGAAATCGCCTGGTTGAGAGAATGCCATTGGTTCCTGGTGCACGCGTTCTGGATGTTGCCACGGGAAAGGGTGCGGTGTTATTGCCAATAGCGCACCGTGTAGGGCCACAGGGACACGTCATCGGTATTGACCTATCCCGCACAATACTGAAAGAGGCGGAATATGCCGTACGTGCAGGTGGTATAACCAACGTTGAATTGCATAAGATGGATGCCGAACATCTTGAGTTCCCGGACCAGGCCTTCGATTTTGTTAGTTGTGCCTTTGCGCTCTTCCTGTTTCCAAACATGAACGCTGCATTGGGCGAGATGTACCGGGTCTGTAAACCAGGTGGATATGTCAGCTTGAGCGTTTTCGGCAAGCCGCCACCAATGTTCAGTCCAGGCTTGCAAATTTTGATTCAGCAGTTTATGACATACGGAATCGAAGCACAGATGCCTCAGCCATTGGCTTATACTCCTCAGGAAATAGATGCAGTGCTCAACCAGTCTGGATTCCATCCTGTTGAGACAAATATTGAGACGAACGACATCGTTTACGCGAACTTGGAAGATGTCTGGGGATTTCTCCTTACTCTACCAATACGCGCACCTATCATGGGTCTGAATGAAGAGACACGTGCGCGATTCAAGGACGAGTATTTAGCCAAGTTAACTCCAGCCCTTCGCCCGGATGGCCTACATATGGCTTTGGGAGTAGTCTATGCGTTGGCGAAGCGGTAGGAATAGGTTTGCTGCACGGATTCGAACTACGAAGAGCTATCTGCTTCTACAAACAGTTGCTACAGCGCAGGAATCAGCCCCTTCTTCTCAAATAAAAGTTCGGGGACCATTTCCTTAAGGTATTCATTGATGATCGGACGATGCTGGTGCTATATTCTGTTAAGAAATGCGTATGAGCACTCGTTTATTGAAAATAGGTATTCGTGTTTGGCTTGTAGAAACCTTGATTTCTGGTTTCAATTTCTTTGTGCTCATGAATCTTGTTTATGAGCCGCGATGGGGTACTCTGGTCGCACATCAAATCGGTATGTCTACCCGAATCTTCTACATATTCATCTTGGCATACTTCTTGCTGAGATATGTTAAGGAATATAGTATTAAGGACTTAATCCTCATTGGATTGGTATGGTTAGGTCTCGAGGAAATATTCGAATGGGGAGGTAGCTTTATCCTTAGGCGACCAGTTGAAGAAATTCTGGTTGGTTGGAACATTTTTGCGGGCTATATGTGGCCTTACGTAATGTTGGCGTATCTACTGTCAAATCTGATTGTTGGTGTGACGCTACACCCGGGCAGGAAGGGGGCCGCCCCAAAAGGAATTCGATGAGGTTGGAGGCAAGTTCCTTATTGTGCGTGGGCTGGAACAAGCTCACTCTTCTAACGGCACTTACAGTAGGAGACAATCAAATGCTGCAAAGCTGGAATTAGTCCCTTCTTCTCAAACATAATTTCGGGAATTTTCCTCCAAGGCCCACCATAGGTAATTTAATTACCATTTTTCTTTAAGGTATATCACCTCCTCGTTTAAATACCTCTTGACAAAACAGGGACTTGGTGTACAATAATATCTAGATATATCTAGATATTATTTACGCCACGCTAATTAATCTGGCGGGAATGAGGTTTAAATGTTCAGAGGCCGGATATTTCACGAAGAACGATTTTTTCGAAGTCCACGGAGAGGGGCCTCTTTTCAGAAAGGTGACCTCAAATACATAATTTTAGACCTGTTGAAGGATAAGCCAAGACACGGTTATGACATCATCAGGGAGCTTGAGGAACTGTCCTACGGTTTTTATAAGCCGAGCCCCGGAGTTATCTACCCTACCCTCCAAATGCTGGAAGAAATGGGATATGCCAGTTCCAATGAGCAGGAAGGCAAAAAGGTTTATTCGATTACGGAAGAAGGTCTTAAGTTTCTGGAGGATCAGAGTAATATCGCCGACGGCGTGAGAAGGCAGATGAAACATAAGTGGAGTTTTAAGAATATTGGCAGGATGGTCATGATAATGAGGGAATATCATGAGCTCGAGGAATTGCTCAATAGCGGCTTTCGCAGCCTGGATGCCGATAAAGCAGAGCAGATTCGCCAGATTCTCTCCCAGGCTTATCAAGAAATCGAGTCTGTGCTACGAAAATAAAACAAAGGAGGGCTAAAATGGGTTACTTCAGAATATTGGCGGCGATACCGGGTTTCTTCTTGAGTTCGTTATTCCTCATGCTTCTCTGGGATGTCATCGCTTCGAGGCTTGGCATCAGTGTGGATATTAACTACGTCACAGCCATGCTGATAAATATTACACTGTGGATAGCGATAGCTCCTCTGGCCGCAGCTTCAGCTAAAAAGAAATTTTTTGATTGGCACTGTGCCGCAAGACGACTACCATGTCTATTCCCTTACAGATTTCCCTTTATGCTAAGCGTTGCTGGTCTTCTGTCCTTTTCCGATCTTCTCTGGCATCGCTGGAAATCCAATACTTGCTGGAACTATTTGCCATACCTTAACTTCGCATATAACATGGCACATCCTAAACCGAACGTTACGGCATTCCATATAATTATTGGTGGTTGATGCAATAAAATCCCGTAGGACAGCCAGAAAGCTATACCCAAAAGGAAGAAGACGGTGAATGGCAGGCTTATCTCATGTGCACTCCTGAGCCTGAACAGACGCCATACTTGTGGGATAAATCCCACTGTGGTCAAAGCTCCACCGATGAATCCTAGCAGTTCTTTCCAGTCCAAGGTGTGCCTCCTTTTCTGTCTGCTGCAACAGTTTATCTATTGCTTTCTCAAACCAATATCCTGCCGTCCAATTATACCATTCGAAGCTAAGACGAGGATGTTCTCCACTTGGTCACGAAGGTCAACAAAATGCCAATAAAACCTTCGATATACTCCTGGGAGGTATTCTCTGAAGAAAAAGTGGTGAATGCCATTAACGCTAATAGAGATATCCTGGCGCAGAGGCTGGAGCACGCGAAAAAGTTCAAAAAACCATGTTATTGAGCAGTATCAAGAAATGGATGACCTTGATAACATGACACAAAAACCCACTTCTGAGATACCAGGCAATAATAGACTTCCCTTCCTCAGCCGGGAACTTCAAGTCATTATTATCAAGGTCTCAATTCGTAAGATACTGGTATCTTAATATCTGCGCCCTCTACCTCCTCCACCAAACCCACCACCACCTCTACCATAAGACCCACCACCTCTGCCACCATACCCACCACCTCTGCCACCTTCGGTGCGAGGGCGTGCCTCACTAACACTGAGGGTCCGCTCTTTCAATGATGTTCCATTAAGCCCGGTGATGGCAGCCTGGGCCTCAGTTTTCGTTGCCATCTCAACAAACCCAAAACCTCTAGATTCGCCGCTGTATCTATCCTTGATGATGCTTACCGTTGTGACTTGCCCAAAAGCCTCAAATGCCTTGCGCAATTCGTCTTCGGTAACCTCGCGAGATAAATTGCCTACATATATATTCACAATATTAACCCCCCTTTCAATTTTTATAGCCTTACTCTTCGTGCAGCCAGACTTTTTAAAGCATACTGAATTCTTCTGCTTCTAAACCTTCGGGGGCTGGGTTTGGTTCCAGCCCCCTTTGAATCCAGCTACATTAAATTATTTCTGACCGCCCAACTTCATCTTGCTGTAGCAGTCACTACAATATACTGGCTTGCCCTCTCGAGGCTCAAAGGGCACTTCACATTCTTTGCCACACTGAGCACATACTGCGGCATGCATTTGGCGGCTAGATCTGGAACCTCTGGTGCCATTGAACTGGGCTCTCTTTGCCTCACGGCAAGCGGGGCAACGCTTGGGCTCATTAGTATATCCCCTACCAGCATAGAACTCCTGTTCCTCAGCGGTAAAGGTGAATTTGGCGCCACAGTCAGCACATTGTAGCGTTTTGTCCGCAAATCCCATTGGATGACCTCCTTTCTTTTAATACTTGGCTCGAGTTTCGGTCATCTAACGTTCGCGAATGGGCCCGGAAGAGCTTTCACAGAGACGTGATAACCTACGCTTATAACCACTGGTTTAAGTATAATAAGGCGCTTGAAAAATTGCAACTATTGGAAATAAAAGGGTCAACTCCATTTTTCTTTAATAATCTAATGATTGATTTGTGTGCCTCAACTCTAAAAAAGATGAAGTGTTAGAAAGTCAATAGCCTGTATAAGTTAAGGACTTTTGCGACATTCCTCCTTTCTCAATCAGATACTCAACAGGGCTCTTTAGCTGGAGCGACTTATGTGGTCTCTGAGTATTGTAAAAGATTAAGTAATCAGCGAG
>Ga0315280_10001936_pt1 | contig 34458 bp, 36 predicted proteins | sample YL17G06_40_MG_FD_203697 | JGI IMG/M metagenome (GOLD analysis project Ga0315280, IMG submission 203697) | Sediment microbial communities from Yellowstone Lake, YNP, Wyoming, USA - YL17G06_40 | ecosystem: Environmental > Aquatic > Freshwater > Lake > Sediment | place: USA: Wyoming | collected...
CCGTAGAAAACCCTACCAGACCCGGCGAGCCCATCAGCGCGCGCTATATAGGGTTTCCAAAAGCTTAGAAAGTATTGTTTCAATTCGTCAGTTGGTCAAATAATAAAAAATTGGAGGAAGTATATGACAGTCTAGACTTTGGTAGCCCGAAGGCTATTCGAAAATAAGATTGCTCTTGAAAAAGAGGGGGTTGCGGGCACTCATTTGGGTGATGTCTCCAGCATGGGAAACATTTCGGCAAATGTGTCCTTAATAACCGAATCTACCGAAACTTCAACAAAAAGGAAGAGGATCAGTATAAATTCGCGCAAGTGCGATGGTAATCTCCGGGCTACCAAATAACCTAAATGGCCCTGATCGCACAATAGGGCAAACAAAAATGAGCGAAAACCATGAAGAATCCAGTCACTCGGAGGGTTTCCTCAGTCCAATCAACCTAATTACACGCGCGATAAAACTAGAACTTGTAAAACATACTAACTAAATCTAAGAGCTCACCCATATTATTTTGCTCTCGTTTACATAATTGTCTTTCTTTTGGCGCTTGCCAATTTATTACATATTTTCTCCAATTAGAATCATTTACTTTTTTAGAATGTATTCCAAAAAAGACAAGAATTTCTTTACTATTAACATGACCATTCTCGTCCTCGATAATAAGATGAGGGACTTCGTGTAAATATGTCCTTCCAGCAATCACATAAGAAAGTAAAGAATGGTGCCCATCAAATAAGATCCATTCCGATTGCTCTGTCTTTACTAATTTAATATTTGGTAATCCACTTGGAGATAGAATATCATTTCCAGATTTTATTTCTTTAACCATTGTTCTTATCTGGTTCATGCTTTTAATGCCATCAATATTATGGAGGTTAATAATTTCTCTCAATAAAACTAGTTCTTTAACTTCTTCTATTGTCTCTTTTATTTTTGAACCCAATTCTTTTTCAAACTGATCTACCGTGTCATAAATGGTATTGCTTTTATTCTTTAAATGAACTTTTAATGATGAAACACGAGTTAAATTTCCATCTTTAGATTTATACGGATGTATTAGTTTTACAAGTCTATAATTCATAAAGTAGTTATGAAACATCCTCAATAGCAACTTCCATGGCTCTAGTTCTACTTCCGCTTTACCATTCTTCACTTTTCTCTAAGGTAAGAGTCTGCGCATTTACTACTTGGAAATTAGCGAATAATGAAAGCAGTAACATCGAAACAAATAGTATATTAAAAAACGTCTTCCGTTGAAAGATTTCCATCTTTCCTCCCTGAGAATAATATTACAAAAATAATGATAAAAAACTTCTCCTAAATGAAGGAAAAACATAATTTCAAAACATAGACATACTGAGGGTTTCCTCAGCGTAATGAGTTACACAATAGATAGATGTGAAGAACAAAAGTGGTATAAATTCTGTCCCAGAGCAGAGTTACGCCGAGGTATATCTTGGGATCGCTCGAAATGGTTAAGAAAGGGGAAGAATGGTTTAGCCTTGGGATTATAGAGTGACTGCACCAAATGGAAGGCCAATGAAGAATGTCTTTCAATTGTGGAATGAAAACGATGGGAAATTGCCATTTAAGGTAAGACGTTGGTCATGGCATCCTTCAACATATTTTCTTGTAAAAGAGATTAAGGACGTTAAATTGGATTATTTCGAGAAAACAGGCAAGCTTTACGGAAAGGCTTTTGGCGATATGTATCTTAGGAGTAGTCTAAGGTCACAAAATAAAAGGCTAAATTGTGACGGTTGTTACCAATGGAAAATTGTCACGGACAAAAGTGACTTCTGAAGAACTGATGGGGCATCTTAGATTGAAAAAACACGCATATAGTTGCGCACATGTAAAGTCTAAGAGCAGAAAAAAGAGGGGTGTGGAGATTTGCGGGAGCCGTCTCCACAGATAGGTATGTAAAAGCTTAGAAAGTATTGTCTCAATTTATCAGTTGGACAAATAACAAAAAATTGAGGGAGAGGCATTCTCTAGCTCAAGATTTGGTAGCCCAGAGGATATCATTCGTGATAAAGAGGAAAAGCAGTGTTTCAAAGGTGCACAAAAAGGTGGGTGTGGAGTTTAACGGGTGATGCCTCCACTATTATAGGATTTGTTAATATTCAACGTCAAATTGAAGAAGCATCCTGACCATTCTTGGAATGGGTTAGACGCTATAACTCTCCAAGTCTTTTTAGTCGTCTTAGGCTCTTTTTAGGCTCAAGGGCTGAATAATAGGGATATATTATTCGAAGCATGGTTTTTGGTTTAAAACCTTTGTGCGTTCCAACAAGACAACAGTATTAAGTAATTAAGGTGTATGGTGTTTGTCAAGCCTAAGCCCTTCCAGGTATTGATGGAAGGGTTTTAAACGCCATGGATAGGCTGCTGTGATCCAAAGGTAATACTATATATTGGTTGGGATGCCTACAAAATAATCACCAAGAAGGAGATGTTTAAAGACGGGCAAAGTCCACGAGGCGAACACAGTTTCTAAGAAGAAAAAGAAGCGGAAACTGTCAAAGCCTAGTCAGCATGGTCATTTGTATCCGAATCGTTGAGAAGATGGTCAAAAAGACTAATCCAACATAACAAGTTTGAAACGAAGAACGCCGTCATATCAATTGTTTTTTCTAACTCAATGTATTTGCTATAAAGTTAGGTTCTTTAGAAATCTTTTATTGTCTCTTGTTTTTGTGCGGAGAGAGTATGTATGAATGTGTAAGTGAATTTGAGTGTCAGATAGTCGGTTAATCATTAGGTTTGGGTTTGGGATTAAAATTTAACAAACACAAAAAAATGGAGGAAGTATATGAGACTCTGGAGTATGGTAGCCCGGAGGAGATTACTCGAAACCCGGTGGTCTCCTCTATCCCCTATTTTTTAGGTTGCTTACTCCGTCTTTCTCGATTTTTGAAGATCATAGGCAACGAGTACGCCTTTGGGAGTAACAACTTCACAGCCATATTGTGCACCGGTTTCAATCGGTCTATGGTAGAATTGAAAGAACGTTACGAGCATCCAAGGATGAAGCGCCTAGCAGAGGCTGCAGCCGCACCACTCTAGAACTGAATACGTACCGTTTCCTCAAACAATTCCCTCTTTTTTATAATTTAGCTGTAGCAGGGTCGTATTTTTATTTTCCAGTTTCGCTCGGCCAAAGGTCTCCCCCGGGCTACCATTAACATGCTTCGAGGATACCGCTTTTGGTCTGCTGGAGCTCCTTTATTATGGCTTGTTTCAAGGCTTGGTTCAGCGCTTCGCAGAGGAATTAAATCGCTAAGCAGGTAGCTTATCGCCCGTAATATTTTCTTGGAAGAAGTATTATGAAATAGGAAATTTGGCAAATAGTTGCACGTGTGTTCAGAAAGTTATGCTCTCAAATTCCTTTATGCTTTCTGCTTGGGATTTCAAATATGTTGAATCTAACCACCTCAGAAAGAAAGAGACATATTCAGAACAAATTCTGGGGTCAGTGGATGGGACATCAAGTACCATCTGTGTACCACTAATGACGGTGGCATCAGATTCCTTCCCAAACAATTCCTTTTCTCTAGCGGCCAACTCGGTCTCTTTACTTATCTTGAAGAGTAGCCCCTCCTTTAGGATGGGTTTCTCTATCTCAAGGTAATACTTGGTTATCTTTTCTTCAGGTTCTGCAGTGACCTTGACCTTCCCAATATTCTTGAGAATACCTTCCACGGTTCCTTTTAAGGGAAAGAATTTCAGGACGGTGTTTATTCTTTCATCTAACCTAGTTGTGGTCTCTTCAATCTTCTTGATAGGGTCCGTGTTTTTTTCAATCTTGTCTAATCTGGAAGGAATGCCTCTTAGACCACAATATACCGCAATTGCGATACCTAATATACTGATTATGATTCCAAGGGCTCCATAGTCAATATTCATCATTCATCCTCTCGTTCTCTGGTCTAGATATTCTTTTTTGGGTGTCTTAAGTCTTTTCTAGGTTAATAGATATTAACAGAGACTTGAAGGAAGGAATCGTCTGTCCCAGATGTAGCGGTATAGGAGACATCACGATAGAGAAGCATTATGAACGTTCCGAGGGACAGATTGTCCCCCTTGCGAAAACGCAGAAATGCCCCCTCTGCAAGGGCTTGGGTAAATTGCGACTTAATTGACCAATGTAAATGGTGACCTACTAGTAGAAACAGGTTTATGGTTTCAAATCCCACTCGCTCCTACAGAGGCACTCGCTCAACGGTCTACCTAGCTGCATTAAGGGTAGAATCTGGACTCTTGAGGAAGATCAGGTTTTACTCTCAGCGTTGAAGTCAGGCGTCGCCATCAAACAGATCACTCGAAACTTGGCAGCACAACTCGATAGGACTCTAAGCGCTATAGAAACCCGATTGCTCAAGCTGAGGAGATATATGCCAGCTCAAACTCAACAGGTTTCAACCCAAGAAAAACCAGCTTCCCATCCAGTTCAACCAAAACAACAGCCCACACCTTCCCCGGACTCGGCTAAGCTGAAACAGCTTCTCAACTCAGCTCTGGCGCTGACCAGCCAGGGCAACCATACCGAAGCCATCAGGCTGATCCTCACAACCTGCCTCCAAATCACCGGGGAAAAACCAGCTGAAAACCCCAAACCATAAGGGCTAAGAAAACGCCTCAACTCGTGGTAGGTATCATGCTAATCGTATGCCCCAGATGCGGCCTAATAGGCTGCCTAGGACCCCATAGAAACCACCAAAACGGAAACAGCCTACAATGGCGCGTCAGACACTACCTCAGCCACAACTACCGCACGCAACACTACATTTCCACGCGCCAAGCCCTAACCCTCATAGCCGCTGGCGACACGCTCACAAAGGAACAAGTCCGCGAGATCAGAAAGCAACTTCGCCGACAGGGAAAGGCAGCGCTCCAAGCGATGAGGATGAACGAGAAACAACAAGAAGAGCCACTGGGAGCCTTGAAAATTTAATGAAAAGCTGTTTTTTAATTCTTCAAATTTTCATGGGGGGGAGGCGCCGTTTCAACTGGTTTTCGTCAGGCAACGATCTGATTTTTGCGGGATTCGATCCCGCGAGGTTGAGGAGAGATCTCTTTCTCAATGCGAGCATGCATGTTAATTTCATGGAGTTGGTTTGACTTGGCTGTTATGGAGAACTGGGTGGTCCTAGTCCCGGGCGTTAAGAAGCGTCTTCACCTTATCGACCATGCTTTTCAGGAGAGGTCTATTACAGATACGATTTTCAGGGGCTCTAAGACGGTCCGGGATAGCGATTGGGGTTCCTCTTAGCGTGTCCCGGGTTCTGATCCCGGTAATGGACCGTTTTTACTGTAAAATCAAAGAACCTATACTCTTTAGCCTAAAAAGGTCTATTTCATAGTTTTCCCTGATCTTTAACTGACTTAGAGATATATAGAGGGCACTCATAGATCAGACATTCGTCAGAAAAGAGCTATGCGGCAAAATTGGAGAAAGTGGCTGCCTAGGGCTAGTAACGCAGAAATGCCTAGTCGTGACGGTTAGATCTCTTCTGGATTGAAGCCTAAAGCCAGGTGTTAGAGGATCCTCTGGATGACGTCTTCTCCGTCCTCGATGAGTGTTACTTTTTAAATACATACTTCACTACGGCCGAGGCGATCATCAAGATGACCCCGAGGACGAGCAACCCTCCACCTAAAAGGAGGCCGCCCAGCACCTGGCTGTAGCTCTTCTCCTCCCATGTGACAGTGACATCGTACTGCACAGAGATATCGATGGGTTTCATGTATGAGATGTTCGCCAAGAGTTTAACGTTTAAATTGGCCCCCTGCTCCACCCTCTCCACGACGGGGTAAATGGATCCCTTAACCTGTTCAGGCGTCAAATGGAACGAGAAGGAGCAAGCGGTCGTCTCTCTCGCTTCGTAGAAGGCGTTGTAGGATTGTCCTGCTCTCCATAGGTCGTAGTTTTCGTCGTCGAGTATGATGAGGTTGAACTTTCCACCAGCCAGCTCCTCAGCTGAGCCTTCGACGAGAATGGGTAGCTGCTCCATGTTGACGTAGGGGTAGATGTAGGGCATGTAGTAATAGTCCATCCACTCGTAGATTGTGAACATATTGTCAATCCACGGTTCTTGGGCTAGCTCCTTCGCATAGATGTTCAAGGCGACGAAACGTAGGCCCGCACTTAGATCTTCTCTGGTGGCCGCAAATGAGAAGACGCATGAACTCGTGTTCTCTGCTTGGAAGTAAGTCTCATAGGAAGCCTCCGCCTTCCATCTTTCATAGTTGACCTTGTTGAAGACGTAGAAGTCGAATGTGCGTCCCTTTAGCTCCTTGACCGTGCCGTTGACCTCCAAGTTCCTTGACTCTTGAGAGATGTAAGGCGCAAGCGCTAGTGGGTAGTAATCCAGTTGAGGATGAACGGTGGCAATATCTTCGGTCAGGGTGCCGCTCTTAGGGATCCATACCTCTATGGTGGTAGGGATGACGGCAAGGGCCATGCCCAGAATGATGACCACTAATCCAATTATAGCGAAGACCTTAGGTACTCTCATTTAAATCACCCTCTTTCTGTAGTCGCCTTTAACGGTTACCTGGAAACGGTCTCCTAGCTTCCGCATAACCTCCTCGGCGGCCTCGCATAGGACGGTAACCGAGGCCAGATCCTCACTCAATTTTCTCTTCCTTCTTTCTATCCTTCAGATGTCGGAAGACTTATTCAGACGTCTAACTACTTCTTTATCGTTATCCCCATATAAATACTTCCAGAGAAGTCTATGGAGTGCTGAGGAAATGAGGATGGTTAAGTTCACCATGAGCCTGCCAGATGCCATGAAAGAGGCCCTGGAGAAGGAGCGCATACGTAGAAAGCTGGACACGCTTCAAGAGACCATAAGATCCATTCTAGCCGAGTATTTTAAGGAGCAGCGCTGAGAGCCTCTGAACCATCCACGCTAGGCCCAGGATCCTAGGGGGGCCTTTTTCTTCTTCAACGCTTCTTCCTTTTCGCCTCGTTAAGGTCCTCGAGGAATCTCTTGTAATCAGGGCCATAAATGTCAAACATGTGTTCTATCACGGTCCTTAAGACGCGTTCATGGCCGCCGCTCTTCAAGTCTTCAAGCGAGACCCCTGCGTCGATTAAGGCTTTCATGACCAGCTCAGCAGCCTTCTCACGGCCATGTTTGGCAGCGAATTCCTGGAGAAGCATGGAATAATCGAGCAGCATGTGGCATTTACGGCACAGTAGAGCCATGTTCTCAGGCCGGTAGAAGGGCGCAGCGTCCTCCTTGAGATGCTCATCGCTTTCATAGGTGTGGGTTAAGAAGTAGTCGATGGGAGGCGCCTCCACATGTGCCGCCTCAACTCTCTTCCCAGATCCGCAGACGACACAGGCGCCGAGGTCGCGGCGGAAGACGTGCTGCCTCGCCGTCTTCTGAAGACTCCTCAGGATGCTCTCGGGTTTAAGTCTCTCAACCATCAGCCCTCACCTTGTAAACGTCGACCGGTTGAGCCGTCTTCTTCAGCTTTTCAGAGGTAAAGCGCTGATATTGATTTAGAAGGGAAACTACGTCGCGAACAAAATCTCCAAGTACGTGCTCTGTTACGTATAGGGTTAAAGCCTCTCTCCTCGCGGCGTCCACCTCTAAGCCTGCCATAACAGTGAGTTTGCGGGCTGTTTCAAATGCGACCTTGAAGAGTTCATTGAGGTTTTGCTCTAGCAGCTTCGGCTTGTCTTTGTCTTCGATTTCCTTATTTTCCATGGTTTTTCTTAAGCCTTCAAGGAAGGGTCTCCAAAAATTCGGAGACATGTTGGCTAGAAGCTTCCTAGCTTGAGGTGTTAAGGTATACCAAGATTCTCCTAAGGCGCCCTGGTTTATTTTTCTGTGGTGCATTAGACGCTTTTGAACCAGAGCGTTCAACCTGTTTTGAAACGTCTGTTTCGGGATCTTGCGGCCGCCGGATGCCTTGTAGAATTTGCCGTATCTAGCTTTTCCACCCATACCGCTTAGCGTCAACAGCATGTTGAATTCTTCGTCGCTGATTAACTTCATTCTTGTCACCTTTTCAGAGATAGACCGTTTTTGGACTAGTCTAAAAATAGTCAATAAATACTCCTACTTAAGATTTACTCAATATGAGTGAAATGGAGGTTTAGAGATTGGAAAAAATCAAAGTTGTGAAAGTATCCAGCAACGACACGTCAGAGATGATTTACCTTCCCAAAGCCATCAGAGAGGCATTGAAACTCTACAAGGGCACCTACGTTAAACTATCCATCGAGGGTAAAAGGCTCATTGTGGAGTCGCTGGAGTTGTGAAGGGGTGACTGGACTTGAACAGCGAACAACCTGATGATCAATTCGGTTTGTACGAGGCGCTTGCGCGAATGCGGGACCACCACTACGCCATCGCTGACGCCCTAGACAAATTGGTCCAGACTAAAGCCAAAACTGTTACTAGGGATTATGATGTAGAGAAGATCCGATGGATTGAGAAGTCAGGGCCCAAAGGACCCTTCCAGTTCGCCGATCCAAAAACCGAGGGAACTAAACCGGACTTCAAGGCGCTACTCACAGACCTTAAAGAACATAACGGAAGACTTCGCCAAGGCGGCATGTTCTACTGGATTTTTCCGGATGCTGCGGGGATAGGGCGAAAAATAGTCAAGTAGCGGGTTGACGACGGTGAAGCTGATCCAGCGCTACATGCATCTAGGCATCCCTGTGATGATTGAGATAGAAGGCGCCAGTTTAACGCCGGAGAAAATCCCCAGCATCTTAGGTTGCATCTTAGAACAGTTAGAATCGTTTCTTGATACTTTTCTATCTAAAACTTTCAGAAGAATAGGCGGCGTGCCAGCCCAAATGGACACGCCGCTGCTCACAGCCCTGAACCAGCCTCAACTAACACCAAGATGCGAGCTACTATGAGTGCTCATAATAACCACTATAAAGCTTTTCGTGACAGTGTGGGTTCGAATCCCACCGCAGCCAAGACTCCATTATCTTCTCTACTAGAGAACGCCTTGAGCAACTCCATCCGCAAGTGCTATGGCTTCAATGTTCTCTTCGCTGGTTTAGACAAGGCTCCTAAGTTGCCATGGACCGAGTGGCAAACGCAGCCTCAATCAGACGAGGACATCCGAGCCTATTACAATAGGATGGGAGCCGACAACGTGACGTGTTGGGGCTTTGTGTGCGGCTACAAGAGCCTCGAGGCGCTCGACTTCGACTGGGCTTGGGTATACCGGCTTTGGAAAACCAAGTTTGGCGAGAGAGCAGACACCTTGACTGTTCAAACTCCTAACGGTGGACCCCGACCACACTACCTATGCGAAAAGCCGGAGACCGATGACAAGTTTAAGGACAGCCTACACGTGGAGTTGAAGGGTACAGGTCGCTTCGTCGTCTATGAGGGAGAGGCTAACCGGGAAGACGGCTCCATAGGCAAGTACAAAGTAGTAAACGACAAGCCTATCAGAGAAGACGAAAACATCATCGTTGACACCTTAGCGTTTCTAGAAGAAGTGCAGAAGCGATATCATTTCTTATTCTGGAACTGTCTACAACCCCACTTCTCCAAGAAACATCTTATAGACCCCAGCCACAGCGTTCGCCTTTTCCTGGCCGACATCATGGTCTGCGAAGGATTCAACGACGAAGAGATCTTTGAGCTGTTCAGGGACTTCCAGGACTTCGACTACGCAAAAACTGAGTATCAGATCCGGTACACTAGGCAGAGAGTTAACGCTGGACTCAGACCGCCGACGTGTGAAAGCATAAGGCGAACACTCGGATGGAGCGAAGACGGCTGCAGCGGATGCTCCAGGAGAGGCGCTGCTAAACCTGAAGAGCATCTCAGCCTAGGAGATTATCGACTGGCTGCGAAGGGAAAGAAAGTCTATATCCTCGACGGGGAGGACCGAAAAGTTTGGTCCTGCAGGCTGGAATCCCTAGACGGGCCCAGAGCAAAGAAGGAACTCCAAGAGATAACGGGGCTGCATAAGGAAGAAATCGACCGGGGAGTCGCAGCCTTCTCCTACTCTTTAGAGGCTGGGAAGGAAGACCGGGAATCGCAGAAGATTGAGGAGGGGTTGAAACGGGCCGAGACCTCCCTGCCGGAAGAGGAACTTCAAAGGAGGGCACTTGAACTCCTCAGCGCCCCTAACCTGCTCTTCAGGGTTAAGACGATCTACGAGAAGGGCGTGACGGTCGATAGGTATCGATTCGTGCTCGGAGAAGAAGACAAGAAACTGCTCACGTTCATCATAGCCGCGTCCGCCAAGGCCAGCTGGTCTCAAAGCCTCTGGATGACCGGAGACTCCGGCTTCGGCAAGTCCAACATGGTGGTAGTGACATTGGCGTTCATGCCACCTGACTACTCAAAGGTTAGGAGCTACCTTACCGGCGCGGGCCTACGCTATGGATCACAGGACTATAAGGTTCTCTTCATCCGCGAGTGGCGCCAATTCGCAGAACAGGATATCCGCCTCGTCTCGAGGGAAGACGGCTCCTACACGTATGAGATAGCTGTTAGAGACCCTGAAACCCACGAGTGGACCACCCAGGTTGGAGAGATCCCGGCCAAGACGATAATCACGACGTCGGCCGCGGGCCTTCCCTCCGCTCAAATGCTGAGGCGCTGCTGGCTGCTGAGCGTGGACGAAACCCCCGAACTCACGAAGCTGATCAACATCAGAAAGGCGGAGTACAGGACTGGCAAGATTGAGCCCGCGACCCCCGAGGAGGTCGCGGTCATACAGCAAACTATATCGCTTCTCCAACCCCTCGACGTCGTCATCCCATACGCCGAGCGCCTAGTCGACCTGGCTCCCTGGGACCGGACACGTCTCGACTACCTCTTCGATGTCGTGTCAGTCGTAGCCTGGCTTCACCAATACCAGCGTGGGAGAGACGGCCAGGGAAGAATCATAGCCACTCCAGCCGACCTCTACATGGCCATACGACTCTCGTGGCCCACCCTAATGCAATCGTTGATGCAGCTGCCGGAGAGGCTGAAGAAATGCTGGAAGATCCTCCCAAACAGCATGGAAGCCGACGGGGCAACGACGAAAGAGATCGCTCTCAAACTTAGACTCAGCCAGAGCACGGTCCGCCAGTATCTCAGCGACCTAGTTAATCTAAACTACGCTGTAAGCGATACGGTGGAGGGATCTAGGGAAAAACAATACTGGGCGGCTGCAACTCAAACTGTAACTGCTGAATGTGCCGAATCACCCATTCAGCAGTTAAACTGGAAGGAAATCGCCTCTTTAACTGAAAGAAGCCTAAAACAACCTTCTCCAAAAGACGTGCTGAATGCTGAAGGGGGATATGATGTATTATTTGTAAGCGATCCCTTGACTGGAGAAAAAATAGATCTAATTCCCCCTAGCGATTCAGCACATGTTCCAGAGGCCGTTGAAAAAGCCCCCTCTAGTCCAGAAAAGCCTGATTTAGGCGTTTCAACTGCTGAATCGGTCGTTCAGCACAATTCAGCAGTTCAGCACATGAGAACTGGAGAAGCGAAACCAGCTCTAGGCGATCTGCTTTCCAAGCTACGCGCTGAGTATAATGACTTAACCGAGGAAGAGTGGAAGCAACACATGGTAGGCTTAGGCCTAACTATCGAGGAAGCCGACAGCCTGTTTCAGCGCCTAGCCGATACTGAGCTCTTCTGGTATGATAAGGACGGCAAAAAGTATTGGAAGTGGGCTTAGCCATGTCCGTCGCAAGACATGAGCCGGCCAAGCCGGTCCCGGGCTGCAAACTCGTTAAACCTGGCTCCATTGTCTATGTGTGTTACCGGGATCATGTGCTCTATCATCGAGGAGACCCGGCGCTGATGAAGCCTCAGGTTCGCGAGACTGTTGGCTGGCTTGTCTACGACTGTGCAGACTACATTATATTGACTTGGGACCGTGATGCGGGCCCACCAACCCTGAAGGGAGGAGACCCTAAGGCCTCAGGGCTCGTGTTGCTCAAGTCAGGCATCTTAGAGTTATGGAGGCTTCTTAATGGGTGATCATGCCTTTCTGATCACGAGTTCTCCATCCTTCTCTATAAACAGAAGGGAGTTCCCACTTTCAATCTTGAACCTTTCTCTAACCGCTACTGGTATCGTGGTACTCCCTTTAGGTGTAACTTTCGCCATTCCCAGTATCTTCTCCATTTTCCATTCGCCCTTTCACTTATGTAATGTATGGAAATCCTTTAATAGGTTTCCCCGCATATACTCCTATTACAGGAAGAGGAGTAAAAGATGGAAATACAGCAATACCAAACCATAAAGATAACCCACAGCCCAAGAGGAAGGAGGCTTTCACAGCCAATCCTCGTCCAGCTGCCAACCATCCAAAGCAAAGGAGAGCAGGCGCTGTACAGCTACATCATAAACGCCTTCAGTTGCAAAATGTCGGCCTTAATAGAGTTCACCTTGCTCAATGACAGTGTAACAAAAGTGGCTGAACATCTTCAACGTCATGCTACAGCAAGCACGGCAACCCTCTACCAATACGTCTACGGGATCCATAAGTTCTGCTCCTGGTTAGGTAAGACGCCGGATCAGCTGATGGCAGAATGCAAAGATTTGGATGGTGTACCAAAAACAAAGGTCTTAGTCGCACATGCACAGCTTATAGACGACTTCGTTGGGGAATGTCAGGCCGAGAAGCTGGCTCCGGGAACCATATCCAACCATGTGAAGGGAGTCAAATGCCTCTACCAAGTTAACGGTCTACAGCTCAGCCTCCCCTACCGTCTACCTAGGCCGGTAATGTTCAAGGACAGAGCTCCCACACCGGAGGAGCTTAGCCGACTGATGGAAATCGCCAAGCTTAGGGAGAAAGTTATTATTTCACTCTTAGCCTTAGGCGGCTTCAGGGTTGGAACACTATGCCAACTCCAATACCGTCACGTCCGCAAAGACCTTGAGCAGGGTATAGTGCCAGTTCACATCCATGTTGAAGCAGCTATCACCAAAGGCAAATACGGAGACTACGACACGTTCATAGGCGCCGAGGCTGCCGAGTATCTTCGTCTATACCTGGACCAGAGGCGAAGAGGAAACCCATTAGAGAAAATAACCGCTGAAACCATAACAGACAATTCCCCTCTAATCAGAAACATCCAATCAGACAAGGTAACGCCGCTAACTCCAGCAAGAATAGACGGAATAATTCACAGCCTTTACACCAAAGCCGGTCTCGTTGGTGAGACCTCTCAACGCCGATACGAACTCCGAGCCCACAGCATACGCAAATACTTCCACACACAACTCGCAGCCCTAGGCGTCAACACCGACTACATCGAATACATGATGGGCCACAAAGTCAGCACCTACAATGACGTACAGATGAAAGGTATAGAGTTCTTAAGAGGCATCTACACCGCGTCAGGCCTATCCATCAAACCAAAAACCCGAACCGGTAAGATAGACGCCCTCAAGGAGATAATCCGCGCTTGGGGAATAAATCCGGAGGAGATCCTAACTAGAGAAGCGTTGACGAGGACGGACAGCACCTATCTTAACCTCGAGGACCGGGACAGCCAAGTTGAAGCCTTAAGATCGGCTTTAAGGGATCTCGTGAGGAAGGAGCTCCTAGATGCAGCCAAAGGTCCATAAAAAGAGGAGACCACTGGAAAACGGTTGGTAGCCCGGAGGAAACCATCGCCCGAGCGAGAATTTATACTGTTTGATTGGCGGCTTTAGCGTTCATTAGTTCCTTTTTCATCATGTCTTTCAGGGCTGTGCTCAGCGTCCTCACCTGCTCCTCTTCCAGGTCGCTTGGATCAGCGTACATGCGGTGGGGTTCAGCTAGGACCTTCTTCGTTAGGATCTCATCTGGATTCATGCCCCACGCCCTGATTATCTCTTTCAGAGCGTCGATCTTGCTGGTGTGTGTTCTTGGCTTAATTGATAGGCCTGATGCAGCGTAGATGTTTCTGAGGAACTCGATGCCTTTCATCTGAATATCGTGGTATGTGCTGATCTTGTGGCCCATCATGTAGTCGATGTAGTCTGTGTTCATCCCTAGGGCAGCGAGTTGGGTGCGGAAGTATTTGCGTATGCTATGGGCTCTGAGTTCGTATCTGCCACCGTTCTGGCTTTTCAGGAGGCCAGCTTCCCTGTAGAGGCAATGGATCATGCTGTGCACTCGGCTGGGGAAGATTGGCTTCACTTTGGCAGAGTGTGTATTCCTGATCAGAAGCGACTCTGGGGTTATGCTCTCCGGGGGAGTTCGTAGTTCAGGGCTGCCGGCACGACGCATATCAAGGTACAGGTGGAGAAAGTCAACTGCTTCCTGGCCCAGAAACGTGTCGTAGTCACCGTACTTGCCCTTCGTTATCTCAGCTTCCACATGTATGTGGAGGGGCGTGATCCCTTTCTCAAGGTCTTGTTGCACATGCCTGTACCGTAGTTTGACGAGGGTTCCTACCCTGAATCCGCCCAGCGCAAGCATAGAGATCACCACTCTCTCCCTAAGGTCCGCGATGTCCATCAGTCGCTGAAGCTCCTCAGGCGTCGGCGACCTGTCTCTGTACACTACGCGTCTCTTCAACCGGTAGGGAAGGTTGAGCGGTATATTGCTGATCCGGAAGAGGGCTTTGACGCTCTTCACATAATTGTTGATGGTGCCAGGCGCCAGCCTCTCCGCCTGCAGTTCTCCCATAAAGTCTTCCAGAAGCTTCGTATAGTCTTGCTGCTTTACCGGCCTGATCAACCCGCTTTCGTCGAGGCACTCCATTATCATCTGATCCGGCTGCTTTCCGACCCATTTAGAGAACCTGTGCACTCCATAGACGTATTGGTATAAGGTTGGGGCACTCTGTGATCCGTACCTGTAAAGATATTTCGTTAAGCTCATCACGGACTCGTTTGAGAACGTGAAGGGTATCAGCGAATGCATCTTCCCAGAAAACGCGTCTATGATGAACTGCTGGAGCGCTTCTTCACCGGGCCCCTTTGGTCTTGAAACAGAAATGCTGAATGGTTTCTTGAGCGTGTGGCCGCTTGGACTGGTTTTTATTTGCAGAACCTGCGTCTCCGATCCTTCTTTGGACGCATACACAGTGTTGCTCTGAGCGAATGCTTGGTCTTCTTGTAGTCCTTGCGTATGTTGAATCTCTGTCTTTTCCATCTTTTCGCAGTCTCCTGCTTGCGGGGGCACCATGTACTTCACCTAATTAAAACTAGTGACTGCACAACGCTGAAGACACAAGTTCGCGGAACTCCTCAACGTCGCTTTTGAGGATGACGAGGCCGGAGCCAAGCTGATGCTTACTCTCCAGTGGGTTAGGGATGTGGCTGCGGTTCCAGACGATCTGAAGCCAGTCAGACTCCTCCCTCTCAAGCCAACCCACGGCTTCCTGGGTTGAAGGCTGGTGTAGGCTTGGATCACTCCTATGAAAGAGAACATGATCTCTGTACTTCACATAGACGATTGAACCTAGTCTCAATTTTCCCTTATGATAACGTCCCTTTCTGCGAGGAGATTCCTGAATTGTCGGGCTAGGATGCATCGTCAAAGCTTTCGCTCTCTTTTAGTGGCTGAGTTGACCCAGCTTTTCGTTAACGATCCGATCTCAGTCTCGCACTCACGAATCAGAGCCTCGTAATGTTGACTCATGTTCAAGCGCTGTAGTCTAATCCTTCGGCCTTTGGCTCTGTTTTCCGGGCAGTCAGAACCAATATAATGAGTCTCACAGTCATCAGTTGAGTCGGAAGGAACTTCAAAATAGATATGCTGATGGCCCTTGGCCGTCTTGGTTGAACTGCTCATTCGCCGCCCTCCTGCACCATTCTCGTGCGACATGACGGATGGTATGCGTGAACAGCATCGTTTTCATCTGAGATCAGAAACCGATCGGCTGCACATGGTTCGTGGCAGACTTCGCAGACGTAATCTTGACTATTTCCCTCGGTTTTCGGGGTAGCCCCGCTGTTTTTAACATACTTAACAAGATTACCAATGTCGGGAGAGAACCCCCTGACTTTACCCTCCTTCTCCGAGTCGGGCTGTGTGAAAGTAGGGGGGTTCTCCGCTGAGCTTGGTAAAGTTGTTAAGTTTGTTAAAAGTAACTTGTATGCCTGTATCAGCTTGGGGGTAGGATACAGTCCTCGCCCGGTTTTTACAAGTTTCTCGCTCGAAAGCACCGCCATCAAGGGGCGCAGTTGGCTGTTGTCGGTTATTCCAAATTTCGTCATCAGCTGGTCGCGGGTCACTCGCCCCTGCAAAACGATGAATTTGAAGATGGCAACAACGGTTTCTTTATCTAAAGCGTCTTGGGTCTTGAGGACGATGTTGTTCAAAATGTCGTCTACGTCTTCGAGCGTCAGTGTTTCGAATCTGTCCTCTTGAGCAAGTGTGTTCAATCCGGCTTTACTGTACTCGTCTTTGATACACTCAACAACTTGAGCGACATGTTCCTGGGTCACGGTAACCGTGTTGAAGTCGTCGGTTGAAAGCGTTAAATTGGCTAAGCCCACTGAGAGGCGTGCGATCTTCCACTTCAAATCGATGCTGGCAAGCGGGATCATTTCTGAAAAGAATGTGTTGTAGAGATTCGTTGCCTCGGCCAACAGGTATGTGGTGGCTTCCTCCGTGAACCTTACTTCCGCCCGGCCGCTCCAGCACCACTTCAAAGCCTCGCCTAAAAACTGAAGTTCCTTATCGTAGTCGCTGTGGAAAGGCTTGTTTATGTCTTCAGGCTTGACGTCTCGCTGGTCGGCGAAGACCGCTAAGTCCAGCCTGGCTATGCTGGTCTTGTCAAGGATCGTGGTCAGAGCTTGGCATGGATAGAGGAAGCTCGCTAGACTCCTCGTCGTATATTTGTCGGCTTCACGGTCCACAGCGTTTGCGATCTTGATCTGTCGGGTCCTGGCGTACGCCGTGTTTTTAGCTGCCTTGGCGATTGACACGATCCCGATCCGCTCGGCTTCGGCCAACGCTGCCCAGTTGGAGGAGCTGAGTTTATGTGCGCCATCAACCGCAAGGAGTTTCCGGTCTTGCAGTACGAGGAAGCCCCAGTCCACAAACCAGCCTTCTTTCTCAAGCTGTGTCGCGGTTCCTGTCAAGCCGACCGTGCTAGCTGTCTCCGCAGTGATGAGCGTACCGATCTTGAACAGTGAAATCAGTTTGCGCACGGTTTCACTTTTCGCGGTTGTCGTGTCTCCGCAGACAAGTACGTTACCCCAGCCTTTCTGGGTCTCTCCGTTGAACCTGATCTGTATAGGCGTGAAATAGCATAATAAGCAACCTTTAGCCAAGTTTCGCCTGCCCACGATCTTTGAATATCTTTCGAAATTAGTCAGGATCCAATCGAGCCGTTGCTGCACCGTCATGCTTTGAAACTTTGTTTTGAGGCGAGCCAGCTTTTCAGCGTCGAAGGATCGCACTTCCTCCGGAAACTCTGTCGAATATGCTAAAAACGTGGTTGTCTGGGTCTTAGGGCTGGGCAGCGCGGTACCTTCGAACTGGATTAATACGCTTGGCTGAAAAGTCACGGGTTTGTCAGCGGTGACGTAGATGTCAAAACACTTGTACTCGAAGCCTCTTTCATCAACGATTTTATCCCCCTGTTTCTCAAGTGTGAAGACCGGTGGTCTAACCCTAATCCTGTAGACTGTCCGCATAGCCTTATCGTCGATGGAAACGTCCTCGTCCCGGCCCCTCTTGTTGAACAGCCATTTTAGGCGTCGGCGCTTTACCTCTTCAGGAACTCCAACGATCTTCACGTTGGTGGAATTTCTTTCGCTGATTTTCTTGGCAAGCGTGGTCACGTGGCCATCGTTTTCCACAATCCGGGCCTCAACCTCTTTAGGCACGAGATACGACACGCTAGTGCTACTGACGATGCCTTGAACTATCACGGGATGACCAGTTAGGTTGGGATCCTCGATAAGGTTCAAATGATCGAGGACGATGGGCTCTCTTCTCTTGAGCAGACACTTTTCCCTATCACACCACGCCTGATTTAATCGGCAGCCGTAGCCCCGTTCCATTTTGGTAGCGCTTGATAGAATGCCTTTTACTTCGTTCTCTGAAAGCGGAGGGTTATTCTTGTTATTCCACTCCGCAAGAAGTTTTTCAACGACTTTGGAGTCTTCTCGACGAAAAGCGAGGTAATGCGATGCCACTCGGATACCGGCCTCGTTTCTGATTCCTTGCTCGACACCTTCTAGTAGCTTAGCGATACATGGGGGATCAGGCCCCGTATATGGTTCCTCGTGAGTTTCGTCTTGCGCGATGCTGTAGACGTCAACAGGCTTCTTGACACCCAGCTTTTCAGCGCCCTTCCAAACCGTTTCAACCAAGTCCGGGATAGTGACTATTGTCCGGATCTCTGGATTAACGAACGTGTAGTAGCCGCCTGAAGGGTGTTTGCTCGGAGGCGCTATGACGATGTTGCCTGTTGACCGGACCTCGATCTTTAATTGCGGGATCTTGAAGCTGGGAACATGGTCTTGCGTGAAAAGGTAGACATGATACCGTCCGCTCCCGGTCCTGACTACCAAGTTCTCCTTTTCAAGCTCGGCCGTTTTGAAGAATTTGAAATAGACCTCGGGATCATCGAAGTCGATTACCACGAGGTTCCTACTGGCCTCCCCGCAGACAACGGCGATATTGTGGGGCTTACCATCCTCGAACCATCTGTCAACCTGATCCCAAGGAGGGGCTTGTTTCTGCCACTGTTTCCAGTCGATCTCAGGCCTCTTATCGCCATAGACAGCCGGTATCACGGCCAAACACAGGCCACGATAGATTTGCAGATGCTTCCTGACTTGCTCCGCCCACACAAATTCAACGTTCGCTGTCTTACTCATCGATCAACGCCTCGTTTTGAATGAATTTTGCCCTCCAGTGATAATGGTCGGTCTCTAGCTCGAATGCGACTAGGACCCAACCTTCTCTTTCATACTCGTCCTTGATCGACTGGAAGTCGTCGCTGTGCAATCCTCCAATTACTAGCTTCTCAGGTTTAGAGCCTGCAACCGGCTCGATCATCGATCGATCGCACCGCATTGTTCGACCAGCTTTCTTTACCTTTGCCCAGTTCTCATCTCTTGCTAACAGGAAATCTTGACAGAAATTGAAGACGATCCCCTTGGAGCTTGTAGCGAAATCCGCCTAAGACGAGTGCCCGGTGGGGAGCCTTCTCAAGAGCTTCCTTAAGCGGCTTCGCGTCCTCGACCCTCTCCCACAACAACCACGATCCTCCTCCGGTTCTGTAATTTGTCCACGGCAGAGCCTCCAGTCTGTCTGCGTCCAGCTTCGCTTCAGGAGGCATCTCCCTCCAACGTTTCTCGGTGGCATCGAGTTCGCTCATAGCCGTCTGGAGAATTTCACGGATCTTGGCAATGATCAGAGAAACAGGTTCTTCACTCACAGCTACTCACCTCTGGGACCCTCTATTTTGATTGTCTTGTCTAGCAGAGTTTTCCGGGTCTTTCTTCAGGTCTACACCCATAATCTCCGCAAGCCTGTTCATTCTTGCCTCCAGCTCCGCGTACTTCTCGAAGCTCTCGTAGACCGTGACGTAGCTCCTTATCGCCGAAATCATTGTTCTGAGGCGCGTCAGCTCAACATCGTTGATCTCCCCACCTTTCTGGAGGTTCTTTATCGCACCTGCTAGAGTCTTCAACGCATCCTCCAGGCTCATGACTTCGACGCCCTCGATTGTCGGGACAATAGATTTTTTCGATTGTCCAGACAATAGGCCGCCTCTTCCGAGGCCCATTCTGGTGATCTGCTTCACGACGGCTGAAACTGTTCTATCTGGTGGAAGCTTCGCCGCTATTTCCTCGACAGACGCGCCCTCAGCGTACATCTTGGCAGTGATCTCCTCTTCCTCCGGTGTCCAGCGTCTTCCTCTTGGCATGTGGTCCCCTTCCACTCACCCTGAGTTGTCCTTCTCTTTCCCGGGCGTTTCGATCCAGAAGATCCAGCTCTTAGAAGTTTTCTGCCCCCTGATTTTTCCTTCAAGTAGCAGCTCTAGGCAGTGCTTCAGCGCCGTGTTCCAGTTCCCGATGCCACAGGCAGCTCTTATCTTCTCAACGTCGATGGGCCTGTCGGCTTCGTTCAGAAATTCGACGATTCTCTGCTTATAATCCTCGTCCATTTCAATTCCTTCTGACAATCACTCTTTAAGGACTCCCTTTACAGTACTTCGTCTAGACGATGTTCAGAAACGGAGTTGAATAGAACTGTCAAATGAGGAACTCATTCTGGAGGAACTCAAGAAGGGGAGAAAGCAGTGGGTTGACCTTGAGCGCAAACTCGTGAAATCGGGCAAAATGTCCAAAGGAGCGCTTTCCAACAATTTGAAGAGTCTGGAGAGGGATGGAAAAATAAAGAGGATAGTGGACGACTCTAGGAGGCCACCTGTCTCATGGTATATGCTAAGTGAGTTTGAGTTTCCCCTCGAGAGGAAGGTGAAAAAGACTCTTGAGGAATTAAGGCGTGAATACAGGTTCTTCAGGGAGCCAACGGTCGAGGAGGTTGCCGTCAAAATCGGAGAACTACCTGAGACCACGCGCTCAATACTCTACAAGCTTGCCCCGGAAACGGAATGGAAGGAACAGGAGAAGGAGCAGGCGAAAGAGGAGGCAAAGGAGAGCATCAACCTAGCGGGCTGGATGAAGTGGCTTAAGCAAGGCGACGAGTATGGAGAATACTCACCTACGCAGATCGAGGAACTCAATAAAAAGGCTGAGCAGAAAAAACAGCAGGCTACGCCAGATGTCGCAGAAAGGGCAGAAAGGATCCTCGAAAACTATCCAGAACTGAGTCCTAGGGCAAGGCCAAGCGTGAGTTCCCCGGGACACTTTGCCCCTGCCGGTTTCGACTCTTGGCCAGAAGAAACAAACAGGATTTGGCGCCGCGTTTTTCACGAGGAGGCACCGAAATCAGGAAGAGAAGGTATTTACTTAAAATCGTTTTAAATCATGAATTACGGTTTTTGCGCGCGCGTGCTTCCCTGTTTCTAAAGGTGGGAGGACCCTATGCTTATGCGAAGGAGGGGGGACCATTTATAGGTTTTATTGTTGGCCGGTCACTTTGGCTTGTTGAATGGATATAACTGGCCGTTTTCCCAGCGACCTTTACACGCATCTGTTTTTTCTTTCCAAGTCTTGAACCAGCTTATCAGATATCTATGAAGACCCTATTTGCCGCATTTCTCATATTAAAGACATCTATCGGGGTCAAAGCCGCGGAAAGTACAAACGATTTTCTCACCATAATTAAGCTGACCGCCCGCTCTATCCTGTTTTTAGGAGTCGGCTTAACCTATATGGTTTCTCACACCGGTCTGGTCGTTTCAAACCTTTCACGAGCGATTGTTTAATGTTCTTAAACTTTAAAGGAATATCTTGTGTCTGAAGGTTGATGGGAAGGAAGATTAACGTAGTCGTGATGAGCGACTATTTCTGGCCTCAGATTGGTGGTAACGAGGAGTGGAATAGGCAGGTCTCGCTGGAACTCGCCCGCAGAGGGCACAGGGTTACTGTTTTGACTTACAAGACGCCGGGTCACACGAATGATGAGTTTCTGGAGGAACTAGTTTACGTCAAGAGGATGGGGCCATGGGTGATAAGCGGCGTTCAGCCGTACTTCAAGAGGGCTTTGATACAGGGATACGGGATTTTCGACTATGTGAGGAGGAATTTGAACGAGATAGATGTTCTACAGGTTTCGCAAACATATCCGCTCCTACCGGCATGGGTTGCGAAGAAGGTCTTGTCGAAGAGGGTGGATATTCCGACCGTGGCAACTTGGCATGATGTCTACGGGATAGCGAACAGCGTCAGGTACCGTGGTTGGCGCGGCCTAATAAGAGGGCCCATTGAAAGGCTTGCCATTAGGCTACCGTATGATGCCGTTACGGCGGTGAGTGAGTCAACTAAGAGGAAACTCGTGGAGGCTGGCTTGAAAGAGGAGAAGGTCAAGGTCACCTACAACGGAGTAGATCTCAACATGATCGACGGTGTGCCCTCGGGGAAGGCGGTTAATCCAAGAATATGTTATGTTGGACGACTCGTGCGACACAAACGCGTCGAAGACCTGATAGCCGCCTTCTCAAAGATACATGATAAGTATTCAAAAGCAGAGCTATATATCGTTGGAGATGGGTCGGAGAGAAGGAGGCTGGAGGGAATCGCCAAGAGACTTGATGCAAACCGTGTCACGTTCACCGGATTCGTTTCAGAGAGAAGAAAGGTGGAGATTTTGAAGTCCTCGTGGGTCCTCGTCCAGCCGAGCGTCCTCGAGGGGTTCGGCCTCACCCTGATAGAGGCGATGGCTTGTAGGCTACCGGTTATAGCGGCCGACATAGGAGGGCCGAGGGAGGTGGTGGAACCAAGTTGCGGTTTCCTCTACACTCCATGCGATGCCGATGAGCTTAGGGGAAACATTGAAGCCTTGCTTGCGGACGCCAGGTTGAGAGAGAACATGGGCAATTGTGGGCGCAAAAGGGTTGAAGAAAAGTTCACTTGGAAAAAGACCGTTGACAGGCTGGAAAGCATCTACGGCGAACTCGTGTCTTAGGCTCGGTTCAACCTAGCTGAAAAGCAGAGGCGCAACAAACATGACGTGAAAGTAGCTTAAGAGAATGGCTGAGACGCCGAAGGAGGCCTGCACTAGCCAACAGCGTCTCACAACGGTGAACTCTTTGACCGGTTTTCTATGCATGAATAATGCCCATAACGCGTTTATCCTGCGGGAATAGACCAAGCCTTCAGGAGTCGTCTCTCCAACGGTCCACCTGAACCTATCCCTTGCGCGGAGTAGGAAGTTTATGATATATGGGAAACAGGCTATGATTCCGGCAGCCTTCATCGTACCCACGATTATTGAAGCCGATATTACGGCTCCGATTAGGTAAGATCCGCAGTTTCCCGGCAACACCTTGGCTGGCGGGACATTCCACTTCAAAAAGGCTAAGAGGGTACCCGCTAGAATGAATAGTGAGACCGTTGACTCGATGGAACCGTAAAGTAGGGCGCATATGCCGAGGGAGACGCTTGTTATGAGGCCCAGACCGGCCTCCAAGCCGTTGAATCCGGCGTAGATGTTTACCCCATTCGTCATGAATGCTGTTACAAAGGGTACGATCAACCAGAAGAGTAAACCGAGGTCTAAGGATCCCCATGGCGTCAGATAGACAAGGGTGGACCCGCATCTAAACGTGATTATCGGAACGCCTATAAAGAGGGTCAGGATCACATGTGCTTTTTTACTGAACGGGATGATGTCATCCACTATCCCTATCATTGCTCCGAGCGTGGCCGTCAGGATTATGCCCAGCATAAACTTCACGTTGAGGCTCAGAAAACCGCATAGCGTGGCTGCAGCTGTGAACCCAATCAGCATTACCAAGCCTCCCATCTCCGGAACCTTGGGCTTGTTGGCCTTATGCAGGTCCACGCCGAGTATCTCGTTCCTCTCTAACCTTCTAATTAGGACGGGGGTTAAAAAGTAGGTTACTATGAACGAGAAGAAAGCCAGTGCAACGATTACCAACATACTAACAAGACCATACATCAACAGAGAAGCCAAAAGCATGTACCGCCTCATAGTATTGACTTCTAGTCTCCATCTTAAACTATGCTTAGATCACATAGCGCAACGCGTAGTTGAGGAAGACGAGTAACAGTAAGGTGATCGTCAACATTCGGAAAACAACTGAAAAACCTTTCCTTGTAAGGCTGCTGAAGAGAAGAATGGTCAGTGTAGCACATCCATTTAACAGGAAGAGAGTTATGCCTACATTATCTCCGAAAAGAAGAAACCACGCTACAACAGCGTAGTTCATGAGGAGGAAGAGTGTAGTCAAGCCGGGTCGTTTAAAGATGTGGGGGAGGCCGCTGTCTTTGTCGGTCCAACGCAATGCCACCGCGCTCTCCATAGAAGAGAGAGCTGAGTGGAGACCGATCGCTGCCGGAATGTAAAAGGGAATGTTGAAGATGAAGCGCCATAGTTGCGATGAACCCATCAGCCCTGCCCACACGTACGGTGCTATTAAGATTGAGCCAACAGAAGAGATGGCCGTCCAAAAAAGCAGCAAGAGGCCGAACTCGTCTCGTCTTTTTATGGTCGATGCCATTCCAACAATCGACAGGAAGAACATCAGAGGATTGAAGAAGGCGGTGGCACCCATCAGAATCTGGAGGCTATTCCAGAATTTGTAGACGTCTATTTGAATCGCGTTTGAATACATTTGCCCAGATATCAGGATCAATCTTTCAGAGATCTGTGGTTCAAGAGACATGGCTGCAAGGCCCACCATCGCGTTCAAAAACAGAATCAGTCCGAGAACAACCTTATCATGGTCGATCCTTACGCCTCTCTTTAAGAACGTGAAGACCAGATATAGAAGAACAACGGCCATCGACATGCCCCAGACGGAGTAATGAATGAACAAGATGCTGATGGAAACAAGACAGGCAAGCAACCCGTGTATTTTTGATTTTCCTCTAAGAGCCTTAAAAAGTAGGGCGAAGAACAGAAAAGATATGGATAGCGCGAACCAGTTCGCATAGAGGCCTGTGTTCAGTCCTGCAAGCATAGTGAAGGAGAAAACGGAAAAAAGGGACGAAAGTGAGGCAAGAAACTCATCACCTGTTCCTGTTTTCACGAGCCAGAAGGTGCTGAGTGAGAAGATCAAAAACGAGAGTACCGACAAAGACCTGATCACGGTAAGGGGAGATTGAAGCGTCACGGTTCGCGCGACGTGAAGTAGAATAAAGTACAGCGGTTTGTTCGTGTTAAATGCGGGGTAAACGCCTCCACTTGTCATCTGCGTCAAAACATTGTAGTAGTAATCGGCGTCGTCACCCAAAAGCCAAGATTCAGGTCTGTTAAGGTATGGAGAATAGGCGAGAAGAGAACCGATACACAGTGAAAAAACTAGCAGAAGCCTCGAGCCAAGCGGAGAAACCTTGAACTCAGCACGCGCTTCCTCGGTTTGCCGTGAGCCACAGGAAGCGGATCGGGGGAAAAACTTTTTGCCTTTAAAAAGGCGGGCCGATAGGGCGTCCTTGAAGAGAAGAGCCCTCCCAGCCACATGTTTCAGCGGAAGCATCCAGATCCAAGAGAACAGAAAGGCGATAAACAGCCAAGGGGCAAGGGGGTACGCCACGCTGAAGATCTGAAGATCCAGAGAGGCGCCTGCGTAGGGAAGTAATGAAAAAGGGTTAATCACCCTTCCCAGCCAAAACGAAAACGCCCAAAGCTCTATCGGAATCAGTATGCTGAGAAGAGAGATGAGGAACAGAATGAAGGCTTTCGCAACGTTCAGACCCAGCAGCTCTTCAGCGTGAAGCAGCGAGACAACTAACGCCAGCAGACCCCCGAAAGACATGAAGAGTTCCCCGACGGAACCGAAGAGAGGACCGAGAGAAGGTGCCGCCGTCAAAAACTGCGGGATGTTAGCCAAAACGGAGAGAAAGGATCCGAACAAAGCCAGATAAAGAGGGCGGTCAACCCACGGAAGAGGTTTATCGGTCTGGAAAAACAGAAACAGAACCACCAAGAGGTACAGAGATCCTATGAAGAAGCAGAGGTCCTCAAAGGGGGAAAGGAAGACAAGCCGAATGGTAAACGGAAGCGAATAAAAGTAGTACCGTATGCCGAGCTTGTTGATTACAGCTACGATCCCAAAAAAGACGTTGACTGCCCCAGCAAGTAGAAATGAATACGATAAGACGTCTCTATTAGGCTTCAAGCAACATTACTTCGAGGCAGGACCGCTTTAAAAAGGCATTTAGTCTGAAAGTTGTAGATAAGTTTTCCGTGATCAAAGGTCGCGTCGCAAAACTTGGCTTTCGACCTGGATCCTTGGTTTTTGGAGCGGTTTGTCCAGCTGGTTAGGGAGGGTTTTCAACGTTTCTTATCCTCATGATTCCCAAAGTTTGTGGGGTTGGATGATCTGCGAGGTGTTAGATGGAAATGGCGTTTCAGATGGCGCGCATCTTAGTAGGCGTTATGATGCGGTTACGGCGGGTTTCGCTATGGCTTGGGTTCTATACGTGGTATTTTCAGATTATCAAAGTGTTTGTCGAACGACACCATCGCATCAGCCTTTGCTGAGAGCGCTGATGAATATTGGATGGCGTCATCCATGTCTAGGTTTTGCTCGGCCGCAACTTCTGTGGCCTTTACCTCATCTGCTATGGTTGTAGAGTACACGTGGAGTCCCCTATATGCTAGGAGGCTTAGGAGGAAAGTTTTAAGCTCGCTTAGTTTCTTCAGCTGATCCATGATCACGACTATGGAGTGGATTGTGAAGTCTGTGACTATGCCGCTCTTTTTTCCGTCCCTGAGTGCCCTCAGGAAGTTTTTACACTCTTCTTTTTTGGCTCTGGATAGGAGAACTTCCAGAAAGATGTTTGTGTCAACCAGATACATTCTTGAGCACCTTTAGCGCCCATATTTTTCTGACCTCGTGTTGAAGCTTAACAGAGTCTACGTCAAGGTCTGAAAGCATTCCGTCTATGGCTTCTACCGGGTCTCCTTCGAAGCTTAAGTCCTCCTTTTGGACTGTTGAAATCCAGTTAATGATCGCTTCCCCCGCGGCTCTGCTCAAAGCTCCCTTTGCGTAACCGAACCTCTTCATCGCGAGTTCCCTGAATTCGCGTTCGAGTTTTTGGTTGACTTGAATCCTTATGGTCATTATTATTACCTTATTGTCATATTACCAAAAGTCAATATATACTTTTTGTCATTAAATGTTGTGTGCCTTGATTATTGAAAAAGAGAGAAATTAAAGTGTTGAAAGGCAGTATGCTTAAAGGGATTGTCCTGGAAGACTTGTAATTTAAGGCGGCTCTAGCTGAGAGGTCAAGTTGACTCTGGTTGTGGAAGGGTGTTATGGCAAGAGTTTGAGTCCAAAGGCTTTCAGGGGCTGGAAGTGTTTTAGGTCTAGTGTGTAGAGTTTTACTCCGTTGTTGATGGTTATGGCAGCCATCATGGCGTCTGTTCTGCGTATGGGTGTTCCCTTGCTCTCCGCCTCTAACTCTATCTTGGCAGAAAGATGGGCGTCCCTCTTCGTGAAGCTTAGTACGGGGAGTCGTAAAACCTCCCTCACTGGCTTGGCGTATTTTTCGAGACCGTACAGTATCTCGTGAAGGTTTATGGCTGTTATGCTTATGTCCTCACCGCGTTCAAGAATCTTCCTCAGAGCTTCGTCGCCCGTCTTAGACTCTTTGTCAAAAATCTCAATTAGGACGTCTGTGTCCAATATGATCATGGTCTGCGCTCAGCTCTTGGGGTGCGGATTTCCGAGAGCATCTTCTCCTTACCCTTAAACTCAACGCATCCCCTAAGCCTCACCAAAGTCTCGAGAGGACTCATGCTCTCCACAAGCCTTTCAAATAGCTTGCTGAAGCTCTCATTTTCTCCCTTAACTGTTAACAGCTTCCTATAGACTTCATCTCTTATCGTTATTGTCTTGGTCAAGGCGCGTCACATGAGGCGTTATGTTTAAACATATATTTAAACACTTTTGAAGAGCCCTCTCAGCCCATCTTCTAAACTTAATCGGGAAAACCTATGAAGAGTGGCTTCTGCGCTATCCTTTCACGACGGCTATTGGCAATAGCCTTACAACACGAGTCGCGATTCCAACCTTGTCGCTGACCTCGGCCACTCTGTCCACGTCCTTGTAAGCAGGATCTGCCTCCTCAGCCAGCACAATCGGGCTCGCCTCCCTTATGACGATGCCCCGTTGCTCCAACCCCTTCTTAACTTCGCTGCCCCAATACCTGCGTTTGGCTTCGGCACGACTCATCATCCGACCCGCGCCATGCGCCGTGGAGCCGAAGGAGACCTCCATGCCTTTAGAGGTACCGACTAAGACCCAGCTGCTGGTGCCCATGCTGCCCGGAATCAGAACAGGCTGCCCCACTTCTCTGTAATCGACGGGAACCTCTCGGCGGCCGGGTCCAAACGCCCTGGTGGCGCCTTTCCGGTGAACCCAAACCTTTCGCTTACCTCCGTCCACTTGATGCTCCTCGATCTTAGCTATGTTATGCGCCACATCGTAAATCAGCTTGAGGCCGAAGGTTTCGGCCGGCTTCTTCAAGACCTGTTCAAAGCTTTGACGAACCCAGTGGGTTATCGCCTGACGATTCACGAAGGCATAGTTGACCGCGCACGACATGGCTTGATAATAGTCTTGGGCTTCGGCACTTGTACCAGGTGCGCAGGCAAGCTCCCGGTCCGGCAACGCGATCTTGTACTTGCTGACGGCTCTCTCCATCACTCGCAGATAGTCTGAGCAGACCTGGTGCCCGAATCCTCTGGAGCCACAATGAATCATGACCGTGACCTGACCTTCTCCGGTGATGCCGAAGGTCTTGGCAACCTTCGAGTCTAAGATCTTGTCCACCTTCTGAATCTCGAGGAAGTGGTTGCCCGAACCCAATGTGCCGATCTGTGGCAAGCCTCGGCTCTTGGCGTTTGCCGACACCTTGCTGGGGTCGGCGTTCTCCATATGCCCATTCTCCTCGCAGTGTTCGATGTCTTCATGCCAGCCTAAGCCTTGTTCCACGATATATGGAACCCCTTCGGCCGCTAAGCGGTCAAGCTCACTGGGCGATATGCGGAAGTCTTTGCGTCGGCTCCCCAAACCGCTGGGAACATTGCTGAAAATTCTGTCAGCCAAGTCCGCGAGCCTCGGACGAATGTCCTTTTCTGTCATGTTTGTGGTTAAGAGGCGGACTCCGCAGTTTATATCGTAGCCCACCCCGCCCGGACTGACCACGCCTTCCTCGTAGTCTGTTGCCGCCACGCCGCCTATCGGGAAACCGTAGCCTTCATGCCCATCTGGTAGCGTTATGGCGTACCTGTAAATACCGGGCAAGTGTGCAACATTGGCGCACTGGTCCAAGGTGCGATCCATCCTCATCTTTTCAAGCAGCCCTTCATCGGCGAAGACCAGCCCGGGCACACGCATGCCCTGTTTATACTTTTGAGGAATACGCCAACTGTAGTCGTCTATTCTTTCAAGCGGCACTTTCGGCGGAGGACCACGATGCGCGCCTTCTTCACCCATAAGAAACACCTCAGCTTAACAAAGTAATGTAGGCATAAATATAAGAGATTTTGTTGTTCAAGCCTTCAATTTCTTAAAAAATTCAACATAGCCCTGAACATCCTGCATCACCACCCCTTGCCGAAGAAGAACGTGCTTCCCAATGAAGTCGGCGGCAACCCTCATCTGTGGGTCTCGCTCCAAAATCCGCTTACGCATGTTCTCAAGGGTGTCACCATCCCGCACCGCCTCAGAAACTATCTCGGCCCAGAGCTTCAACTGAGCCTCATACTTCTTCAACCTCTCATCCGCTCTTTCAACGCATCCGAAATGCGTGTAGTAAAGCCGCCTAGGTCGAAGCCCAGCTATTTTTCCAAGCGACGCTAAGGTCGGTTCAAGATAGAAGGGCGGCGGAGTGGCGGGCACGGTCACATCCAGTCGCGGGATGTAGACTCCAGCAGCATCGCCTACGAAGACCCCACGGCTCCCATCTTCAAAAAAGCATAAATGATGTGAGGCGTGGCCACGCGTTTCAAGAACCTCCAACTGAACAGAACCACCTAGATCGAACTTCATGCCCTCATAAGCCGTAAGGATCCGGTCTTCTGGCACTGGCTCGATCTCGCCATATAACTGTGCAAACTTGCCCAGAACCAGTTTCGACTGCTCCCAGAGCTTTTCGGGCTTCATCATATGAGGGGCGCCTTTCGGGTGCACAACCAGTTTTGCGTTGGGCAAACTATGCATCAAGGTACCAGCTCCGCCCGCGTGATCGATGTGAACATGCGAAACCAACACATATTCAACGTCTTCGTCCTTGACACCGATCTCCCGTAAGCCGTCCAGCAGGTTCTGAACCGAACACTTTGGCCCCGACTCGACTATAGCAGCCGCCTTTTCTCCCTTCAACACGTATGAGGCGATGAAGTCCTCTAGGCCTGCGGGCTTCAAATCGACGATGTGAAGGTAGCTGTCAAGTCTTTGAGTGGGCATCAATTCCACTTTGAAACAAGCAAGACCGTAACCAATATTTAATTCCTCTCAAAACGCGACTTACAAGAGTGCGGGAACTCATTCGCTTGAAGAAGACCTTTCGTTGAACCTAGGCTCATTGCAGGAGCACTTACCATGATTCTTTATGCTGAAAGGAAACGTTGTAAAGATAAGAAGAAATTCGAAATCGCGAATATGGTTCTGCGGCGATCTAGCTTTTCATGGCCGCTTCTTGACGGAAACTTTTTCGATGACCTGTGCCGGATACTGTGACTTGTGTATCTTGTCGACTACTATCGCTTTCGCCGGGTCGCCGTCTATGAATTGGACCATGACGACATCGTCGACGTTCAGCTTGCCCGTTTGGCAAAGCTCTAAAACCCGGTCGGTGATATAGCAGTCGAGTTCTACTTCGGCCTTCCCGTAAACTCGTCCAACCCTCAGTGGTTTAGAGACTCCGACGAGAAAGTCCCTTACGATCATCCAGTAGGTTTTACCGAACTCGTTTATCGGTGTCCCCATATGCACATCTTTATCCATAGTTTCAGCCTTGTGTTATTCCTCTCTGTACCACTTGGGAAGCGGTAGAGCTAACGGACGACTTCACGTTCTCGCCCTTCCTCTTATCCTCGCATCTCGCATTCCATAACGCACTCGCATAGCTGGTTCTTGGGATTGAACCCTGTTCCCTCCTTCGTACCGTCAGAAAGACGACGATGACGATGCAGGTGACTGTGATCCCTGAACCCAGAGACAGCCACCATGTTGAAAGCATCGGCACATAGACCACAGGGACGTAGAACAGTTCCACGCCTACGTTCGGATCGTGCTCAAGCATCGATCCTTCAAAGTTCGAATAGACAAAATAGATGTTCAGGGCCGCCGTTTCCGGCTTCTGTTCAGCTTCGTACGCTGTCCCCACGCTGGCAAACGATTCTGAGCCGTCTGTTCGAATGATCTTTGCCTTGGTCAACCATTCCGTTTTAACCAGCGCGTTGGAAGCGTTGAACAGTATCTGACCAAGGTTTCCTTCCTGTAACGATTCTTCGCTCACCGTCCCCTGGGCTCCTATTCCTACGACCATCCCCAGAGAAAGCCTGCTGCTGTTCAAAAGCCAAGGCCACTCATTAACGACTATGGTTATCTTCATCTCCATAGCTGCGCCGTCGATGCCAAACACCACGATCGTGTTATCCAGCGACGCCGAGATCATCGTCGGATTCTTATACACCTGCATTTTGAGAACTATATCATAGACCGAGGATTTTGCACTATAGATTATGTTCACTACTTGGCCACTGCCCACGGTTTGTATCTGCAGCGTCTTGTTCCACACAGCGTCTTCTAGACGCAGTGTTTGGAGAACCTCGCCTTCTTGGACCATGTTGTCGTGGTTGACATCCATGAACTCAACAAAGGATAGGAAATCTACGCCAAAATCAACCGAAGTTCCGTTCACCTGATAGTTGAATGTCACGCTTGGGGTTGAAGCCGACATTGTGAGATAGCCCGCGGAAGAAGTTATCAGAGTGTTCCCTTGGTTATCCTCCGACGTCTCCAGATCTGAGCCGGTGGGTTTGGATAACTGGGTCAAAACCGCTAGACCGTTTTCACATAGATCCGTAACGGTTTTCGCAAGGGTCTTTGCTTCCTCGAATAATCCGGTTTCTAAGGCGTGTTTTGCTAGTCGAAGCGTTGTGTTCGCCGCGTTGAAGATGGAGATGCCGGCGGTCACGTTGATTCCTTCAGCCCCTCGCTCCTGAATCCTTTCTTTGAGTTTTAACAGCGCCGCTTCAGCCGCTTCAATGACCTCTTGAGCTTCTTCTCTAAGCCTGTTCTCGAACTCTTCAACCGCCTCTTCGATCGATTCTTCCGCGTTCAACGCCTCTTGTCTTGCGCTATTCGCCAGTTCCGTCGCCTGAGTAAAGTTTCCATTGTCAAACGATGTTTTAGCCGATGAGAGATAGGTTGATGACAGGTTCAGGATCTGGATTGCCTTTGTCGCGTTCACGCCTACCGGAGCATTCTGTATCTTTTGTTCAACGTCCGCGATCAGCGCTTCAGCCTCCAATATCTTTTGGAGGGCGGTGACGCTCTCTGTGTTTTGCGCCGACTCTGCCAGGACTTTGGCGTTTTCTGCTAGACCCTCGGCTTCCGCGGCCAGATTCGACGCAAGCTGATAGTTGCCGCCCTCAAATGCGTTAACTGCGTCTTGCAGAGTAGTGTTTGCTTGGAGTAGGAGGTCTTCAGCAGCCGTCACATTTATACCCAAGAACCTAAGATGGTTTATAGTCTGATTCGCTGTCAGAATGGCTTCGGTAGCGTTGCTGATAGCTTCCTGAGCAAGCTCCTTCTCTTGCTCAGAAACTTTTTCATAATACTGCTCTATTGCTGACTCTGCGGCTTCCCCTGCTTCTTCCGCTAGTTCCTTTGAACTCTCTGCAAGTTGCGCTGCCGACTCAAAGTTGGTGCTGTTCAATGCTTCGACCGCTTCAGAAAAGGTTACGACGGACTGGTTCAGAATAGTCATGGCGCCTGTAACGTTGACTCCAATATTCTGAGCGTTGATTATGGTCTCGTTTGCTGATGCGATGGCTTCTTCCGCGTCCGCTATCGCTTGTAAGGCGTTCTCTTTTTCTTCACTCGATTGCCGGATCCCTTCCGATGCTTTGTTAGCTGACCTTACGGCCTTTTTCGCCAACGACTCTGCTTTGTTGGCATATTGTATGGCTTTAGAGTAGCCCCCATTCTCAAATGCTAAGTTTGCCTGTGTCAGTATGAGCACCGCTTGATCGAGGAGATATTCTGCTTGCGAGACATCGACTCCCTTGCTCTTGACCGTAAGAATCGTTTGATTTGCTTCCGCAATCGCGTTCTTGGCTTCCTCAATCTTCTCCTTTGCGTTTGAAGAAACGCCGTTGTCCTTGTTAGCCTCAGCCACACCATCTTGAGAAATGCCTGTCTTCGCAATGCCTGAATCAAACGCTTTGGCTGCAGCAACAGTAAGCGTCGAATTCATCGTTGCTACGATCAACAGTAGCGTCAACATCGCCACGCTGAACGTCTTTGCCTTCACTGTAAGACCTCCACCACTTCAAGCCTTCCCGAATATATTTAGCGCTTTTGTTCAAGTTTTCTTGAACTTTTGAAGTTCAACTTTTCTCGAAGCCCTCTAACCTCCCAAGAATGGAACGTTCAAAAAGACTATGTTGAGGTACGTCAATGTGAGGACGATCAAGGAGGCTTGACCAAACCTCACCCCCTTCGAAGCGTTAAGGGCAGCGATCAGTAGAATAATGGACCAAGCTTGAAACGCGAAGAAGAGAACGTACATAACGGGAGCCCATGAGAGCAAAGCCTTCTTGAAGATCAGCCACAGCAACGAAAAGATCGTTAGCGGAAACTGGGAGAAAGCGATCCCAACCAGCAGGTTCAGATGGTTTCCAACCCTTCTGTAGAGATACGTGGACGCCAAATCACAGAACGCGAAGACAAACAACGGCCCAATCACCGACTTCAGCACCGTGACTATCGGCAGAGACGCCGGCTTATCCAGAAGGAAAAACAGAAAAGGATCAAGCCCCGCCTGCACGTTCAAAAACGCCCCAAACACCGCCACAATAAGAAGCAACGGCAATCCGACCTCCGGCGTCCTTCTAAGAAACCGGAAGACCGGCCTCACCGTAAAAAAAGCAAAAACGGAGTTGAGTTGCTCAGGGGCTTGACGATAGACGACGCCCCCATCCCCCACCCTCAAGAGCTCGAGCGCACGCCTACCCTCACCGCTCAACATGTACCTTCTATCCTCATCCTGCATAACGAGGCCCCCCAAAATCTCCAAATGATAATACAGCTTCCCCACACCGATGTCAACCTCCCGCTTGAGATCAGTGAAGCTCACCCTGCCCCGCTCGCCCAGAACCTCGATTATCCGCTTCCGCAACGGATGCCTCAACCGATGATACATATCGTCCCTACTCATACCGTCCCATCAACGCCCCCTCAGCCATACCCAGAAACACCCTACCCAAAAGAGGCCGCCGACAACCTAACTCCGATCTCTTCACCCAAAGGCAGATAAAAACCTATGGAACGCCCTTCACGCCACCACTCAACAACCAACACTACGCCATCGACCCGACGCAAGGGGAACACCCCCCCGTCCCCCTCACACAAAAATTTCTTACAAAAAAGCAGAATTCAACCTGCCTTAAGACCCAAATACGCCCCCGCAACAAAACTACCCGAAAAAGGAATATTCACGAACAACCCCGCCAAGAAACCCGCCGACTCGAAACCACCAAAAACCTTCTCCACAACCGAAAAAAGCGCACCATAATTGATCTGAATAACCCCGTAATAAGCCAGAAGCTGCAAAAAGATAAAGACCGCCCCAAGAAGAAAAGCCACAACCTTCGCAAACTTCTTAAACGCAAAACCCACCAGAAAACCCCCAACACCACCCAAAC
>Ga0315280_10001937_pt1 | contig 34444 bp, 35 predicted proteins | sample YL17G06_40_MG_FD_203697 | JGI IMG/M metagenome (GOLD analysis project Ga0315280, IMG submission 203697) | Sediment microbial communities from Yellowstone Lake, YNP, Wyoming, USA - YL17G06_40 | ecosystem: Environmental > Aquatic > Freshwater > Lake > Sediment | place: USA: Wyoming | collected...
TCGAGCCCCTTCCAAGGCATGGGAGCATGGGCAGCGTCTTCTTTCAGGAATACGTTTAACGGCCTCACGTAGAATACGCCTAAGAATAGGCTCTGTCCTCTTGCCGATCTCAAGAACCTCTTCTGAATCAACCCTTTTCTGCATGCCAGCTGCCATGTTTGAAACAAAGCAGATGCTTGCATAGCACATCTCCAGTTCACGCGCCAGTACAACTTCTGGGATGCCAGTCATTCCTACGATGTCGCCGCCCAAGGTTCGAAACATCCTGATCTCGGCAGGGGTCTCGTATCTTGGCCCTTCGGTGCAAACATAGACCGCTTCGTCCCAAAGTTGCCTTGCCTTTCCCCTAGCTGCGTCTATCAAAGTCCTTCTAAGCTCTGGACAATACGGCGCAGTGAGGTCGATGTGTGTAACAGGAGACTTATCATAGAAGGTTCGGGGCCTGAGCCAAGTGAAGTCTAGAAAATCGTTCGGGACAACCAAACCCCCAACTCCATAATCGGGATTTATTGCTCCAGTTGCATTCATGGCCAGTATCCTTTCAACGCCTATGGCATGAAGAGCCCATATGTTTGCCCTGTAGTTGATTTTATGCGGAGGATTTGCATGCGTCTCGCCATGTCTGGGCATGAAGGCAACCTCTACACCTCCTAACTGACCAATGGTTATCGCTGGAGAGGGGCCGTAAGGAGTCCCCACCCGCGTTTTATTGTTCGCCTGTAGAAGAGAAGCCGTTCCAGTCCCGCCGATCACGGCTATTTTAAGCTTTTTCAGTCCTCTCCTCCCCTTCGCTTCCAAAATAGTGCTTGTACCTCCTGCTTAGGCTCATGGTTACTAAAACAGCTATCAGCGTTCCCGCTATTCCTAGGCCAGCCGAGAATAGAAGATCTATGATCAGTCTGTCCGAGATGGAAGTGGGGGGAACGGGCGCCAGAAGGATTGATGAAGCCCTGAGTGCTACCTCCCTAACCCATATCAACACGATTATTCCAACGCCATTCCGCCAGATTCTCCGATTGTGGGTGAAGTAATAGAATATTGCTCTACCAATCAGAAGAATAGAGAACGCAACAACGATCAGATCCACAGCGTTTGCTGTAACCAAGCCCGCTATTCTGGGGAGGCTGCTCCACCAGAGTGATGAGTCTGAAGGGACATGGGGTGCAACCGAACTGAACGTCTGATAGGCATCAACCCCCAGAACGACTATGGCCGTAATCATCGTGAAGAGCTTGATCAGCTCTAGAGGGTTTGGAATCGATACGGATGTGATCCTCTTATCAATCCCGAAGCCCTTGATTAGAAGAACCGAACCTATGATCATGAGAAACGCGTAGCCAGCGTATAGGAGGTAGTTGAATATCCATAGTATAGCTACGATGACTAAGAGGATTCCAGGAACCCCCAATGCGATTCTGGAATAGTAAGGATCTTCGGCCAGCTTTCTAAGATAGCGTGAGAGGAGCGCCCAACTCTCCTCTATAGTTTCGCTGTGTCTGACTACAATTCTTCTGATGGACATTATTGGCACGTATGACTGTATGATTGGAATGACTTCTTCGTCAGCGAATCCGTCGGTGATGAGAACGACATTCTTCGCAGGAAACTCACTGAGAACCTCTTTTAGCTGAGTTACAAGATTCTTGTCGGCCTTTACTCCACCAAGCTCAGATCCCGTGATCGTGGCTACTTCGTATACCCCTTCTCCTTTTTCTTTGGAAAGGGCGTCGTAGGTTCGTACGGCGCCGAATACGGCGTTTGCGTCAGCTTCTTCAGGATCCTTCAAGGCCAGCTTTGAGGCTGCTTCGATGTTTCTCTTTCTCCCAATTATGGGGCTTTGAATTTCACCCTTCACTCCAATGTCGTTGTCTCTGTCTACGCAGAGTATCAAGGTTTTTTCGGTTTCCTTTTTCTTGGACATCAAAGGTTCCTTTACCGTTTTCGTAGGTTAATCTATCTGGATTAGGTCTCTCTTTATCAGCGTCTTTAACTCGTCAATCGTCATTCTTTTCTTTTTCTCTAACTTCATCTTAGCGCTCTCAGCTAGCTCCTTATTAGCCTTCTTAGCTTTAGAGACACGGTCTCTAAGCAATGCTTTGTTGAGGTCCCCTTCGACCTCATTAATCTGCTTCAAAATCTCCGAACACCGTTGCTCAGTGTTGATTACCCTTTCCCTACACTCACAAAATTCTGCGTGCATCTGATCCGCGGAGACCTTGACCTTGGCAGCTTGTTCAAACTTTTCTAGCATCTTCTGATGATGTTCTCCACTTTCCTCAGATAGACGACGCCTTTCTTCGCGCACTTGACTAATTCTGTCTTTAATGTTGGCTATTTCTGCCTCCAGAGCCTCCAGTTTCTCGTTGATTGATCCGACTTCACGGTGCGCCTCCAACCGTTTCTCAAATGTTTGAATCTGATGAACGATCCGTTTCTCTTCTTCCAAGCTCATTGAAGCTGTCTGAATCTTCCATTCGAGTTCCTGAATCTTCTGAAAAGCCATGCTCTCGTTCTGTAGTTGATTCTTTAATAGAGACGCTCTTTTTCGAAGAACGTCAGCGTTTAAGCATATTTCTCGAAGAAGAGTTTGAAGGGTCTCTAGATCCTCCTTAAGGTTTCTGACTCTAGCATTGCAGTCATCTCGCAGATTTTTGAAGGCTATAGCTTCATTCTTGACCTGGCGGTGTTCGGCGTTCAGCCTATCCCTCTTTCCAGCCAATTCCTTCAACTCTTCAGCCAGTAGCTTTCTTTGCCCAAACAATGGCGACAACTTTGAATTGAGTTCCTGAATTTTCTTTGATAAAGTCGCGTCCAGATCTAAACCCAGCCATTTGATGCCAGATGAATCTGAGAACTATATGTCGTGTTTAGTATCTTTAGCCATTTCTATGGTGACTGCTAAAGCGCCTTCCAGAGCCTTCCATTCATCCTCGGCGAAACCCCAGATTAGAACGTCGTTATTCAGAAGATCGAAGCTTTGGAGGATCTTGTCAACAAGTTTCGGATACTCTAAAGAGAGGTCATGGTAGACTTCTGGAACCACCAGGATCCCGTCCATGTACGTTAGGATTATGGCGCCGAGGGCCCCTGCTCTAACGGCAGCGTCTCTATACTGAGCGACTGGTCTAATCATTTCAGCGCGGTCGCGAACATGAACGCAAAAACTGTTGTTAAGTCCTAACGGTCTCAAGTCGACTTGTTCAACTTTAACTATGTTGTATCCATCTAGGCTTTTTATGAGAAGATTCTCGCCTTTTCTTGTCAGTTTACAACCCTTTCTAGAGGCAGATATAATTCCTTGTCTTTCTAGATCGGTGAGCATTAGTCGAACGATTCCTTCATACTCAGACAAATCTAAGATTTTTTTCAATCTATAGCGTCCAATAGGTTCTGCCTTTTTCAAAGCTAGAATCAGCAACAGCTCCTTTATCTCTGTTCTCTTTTTACGTCTTCCAAGACACGGCATTTGCAGCATCACGCATCATTCATTAGCCTTCGAATGTTTTGGTGAGATTATGTCCCGCAAAGACATGCTTCCTACTCTCCAGAGAATACTCTAATCAATAGGGCGTGGAAGTCGATGAAACCGGAAGTATCTTTCGCTGAGACGGGAATCAAACTGAACGATAGGCCTATACTGGACAACGCTTGCGCAATATCACGAGTTAAGAGTTGCGTCGACCCCGGAATTTGCCCCTCTATAGCTGTCTCCAGCATCTCAGGATTCGATCCCCAATCCACTATTCTATCAACTAAACTTTCTGGAATGAGGTCGGCTTTGGAGAGAAGATGTATTTGAGGCAGAAGAAGACGGTTGAATACTGCCGCTGATAGGAACATATTAGATACATAGTTCAGAGGATTGCTGGAGAAGGAAGAATCAAAGAGGTAGACTACAGCCTTAGGATCGCTTGCTAGTTCTTTGGCTAAATATGGACCGCTTGCTCTGAAGGCAAAAAGCTCTATCTGTCCAGGCGTATCTACTAAAACATATTCAGGGGTGAGGGTTTCAAGCTCATCTCGAATCTTATGAACCTCGCCAGCAATGAGGTCGACCGCCATGAGCAACGCGCCGTTCGGGCCCAGACCGTATTTTTCCATCAGCCCATCTATTGAAAAATAGTTCCTAATGTCTACATCGGGCGAGTAGGGCAATGCCATGGCCCCAGGGTCGAGGTTAACCGTAACTACGTCTTGCTCCTTCATTTTCATCCAGTTTGAGAATGAGGCGGTTAAGAGTGATTTTCCTGACCCTGCTGTTCCTATCATGAAGGCGACGTACAAGATCGATCACTGAGTTGTCTGTTTTAAGGTTGGGATGAACTGTTATATGGTTCCTGTGAGCGGGAGGCTCGACCTTGAATTTGCGATTGTTGATCAAAGTTTTGGTCATCCATTGATTCGACTTTTGCTCTATGACGGATCAGGAGCTTTGAAAGCTTCGCCATAGACCTTTTCACGGCGTTTTTGGCCATCTCCTCCGATTCCGATATAGTTGAGAAGTTAATTTCAAGCACCGGTCCTGATCCGGGTCTTGGATGAGACTTTATGTAGACCTCAGGATATTCACGCATGACTTTATCGATCAGCGGTGCAACCTTAGACTCCCCTATCCCAATCACCTTCAAGCTTCCCTCTCTCCTGAAAAGGTTTCCTACAAGATCGCTAACCAGAGGACTTACACTACGTTCGAATATGGCTTCCATCTCCCGCGGGACACCCGGCAATGCCACTATATTCATTTCTCTGTGTTTCATGTACACACCTGAAGCCGATCCAACAGGGTTTTGCAGCGGCGTCACGTCCCTCGGCAGGCTTACCATCTTCAATCTTGAAGGCATCAGTTCAAATTCCTCGTATTTATGACCTTCTTGGCGGTGTCGATAATGCCTTTTCATGTATTCAAGAGCTAATTCGTTCAGTTCGAGCGGCCTATTAACAGCATCAGAAAGTGCCTCCAAGGTCTTATCGTCAAAGGTTGGGCATAGGCCGCCACACATAATCAAGAAATCCGTCTTCCGGCTTAAAGCGTCGTTTATTGCGGAAGATATGTCCTTCACATAGTCTCCGACCGTAGTTGCTCGAACGACGTTTCCTCCCAAGTCAGTGACAGCTTTTGCTAGATAACGCATGTTAGTGTTCAATGTTCTGCCGGTCAAGAGTTCGTTGCCTATTGTGATTAGTTCAAAATTAACGCGTTTCAGAGAATACATCCTGAAGATTTGACACCCGCGCGTCATTATTCTACAGCATTTAATCTAAGTAAGTGTTTTAGATAGCTTGCAGATTTCGATGCTCAGTCTTTTTTTGATAGCCACCATTTAAGGTACTCGTTACGCTTCTTCTTCTGCGCCTCTTCCTTACTTTCTACGTCGGGCCTCAACTTGTCTCTCATCTCCATGAGTTCTTGTGAGGTCAGGTAGAGTCCGCAGCTTTTGCACGCGAAACGCCGGAGCCTTGGATCATACAGCATCTCATCGCCGCATTCAGGGCAGTAGGACATATTCTCCACTTCTAACGAGAACTGAGGGCTCTTAGATTTTTACTTTACGTATTTGGAAGTTTCATGGTTATGAAATTCTAAGACTGTTTAATACCCTATTTATACTTCTTCCGTTCAACGTTGGAATGTGGAGGAAGTTCAGAATGGTCGTAGCGAAGGTAAGAATCGAAGATTTCAAGAAGTTTCTTGAGGAGCTTTCAGACATCGCTTTGATCAAGACTATCCGCCTATCCGGGCGACATTACCTCGTCGCGTACTCGGCTATTGGCGGCAGGTAGGACTTACAAGCATACTGTAAACTAAGTGGTAATGTTCTCAAGACCTACTTCATCTGCGAATTTGAGCGCTTCCTCGAATTCTTGTCTTGTTAATCTGCTTAGGAGTTCTGGGACCTCGTAGGCTCTCCACTCAGGTCTGTATTGATCCATTATGTTGACCCTGGTGGCTGGGCCCAGGTTCTTAGCGATCCAACTTAGTATGGGTTTGGTGCAACATTCACTGTGCTTTGGAAGAAGTAGTACACGGATGAGAACATCGCCATATTCCTTTGCCATCAATAGGTTTCTTGTACAGGCTTTGAAGAAGTTTGGTGCATCCGAGATCCGGACGGCGCATTCGTCGTTTCCGTATTTGAAGTCTATTTTGTATATGTCGACGAAGCCGGTCAGGAGGTTGGCGCATTCTTCGCTATAGTAGCCGTTGGTGTTCCAGAAAACGGGTATATTCACATTTACGTGTCCGAAGACTTCGAGCCAATGATAGGTCCAAGGAGTCGGGTCTCCTCCGACGATATTAGCGTTTCGGCAGCCTTTCTTTCGGGCACGTTCGATGGCTTTGGCAAGGTTTTCAGAGGAGGCCAACGTGCCCGCCTCGTACCATTGTGATATAGTCCAGTTTTGGCAGTGTCGGCATTTGAGATTGCAGCCCAAAGTGAAGATTGTGAAGCTTGGTGAGATCTCGGGTTCTTCGCCCAAGTGTTCAAACATAGAAGATACGAGTAGCTGATTCCCGCATTTGCAGTAACCGAGTTTTCCAGCAAGTCGGTCTATATTGCACTTTCTTTCGCATAGTCGGCAACTTTTTAGCATCTGCCGAGCTATCTCCACTTTCAGATCAAAGTATGATCTCTCTGAAACGGCTAGCTCTTTGAAGTCTATCTCGCTCTGATCTACACGTTTCTCCATATCGTAGTATTCTTTCGTGAGTTGCTCATGGATTGCCCACAGTTTTTCTAACGGATCATTTTCGCTGTAGTCAGCTGGGATCTTGCGGGCGATCAGAAACTTGGCGATAAGCTGGTCTTCCACGATTTGTAAGTACCTTTTGTAGCCCCGTCTGACCTTTTGATTGCTTAAAACCCTGCAGGAATCGGGCCGAAGAAGGTTCCACATTGTTGAGCCTCATATGAATGCTTGGCTTTTTCATGTTTTGCGCGACTCGACGGAGCGCCTATCATTGCTCAAGAAGTTGAGCGGGGAAAGTGCAAGTATCTACAGAACTTTATTCTATCTACATAGATAAAGTCGTTTTTTTTTGAGTACGTGTTGAATTCTCTAGCTACGCCGCTGTGGTTTGTGGATTTTCTTCTGCAAAGGATTACTTTTCTATTCAATTCTAAGCATCTTTCTGAGTTCACTCGTCCATTGTATTTTTAATGTAGAAAACAGATAAATGCTGCCGGCTCACAAAATCAAGTGGTTAGAATTAGACCAATATCTTTGTGAAGTTGATGCAATTTGCACATTCTGCCTGGACCAGCTTCATCGGCTTTGGGACTGGAGGTCGCTAAACGGCTCAACGCTAGGGTCATCCATGTTGAATTCAAGCGCTTCCCTGACGGTGAGTCGTATTTTCGTTTAAAGGAGGAAGTAAAAGAGGAAGATGTGGCCATCATCCAAACCACCGGTCCACCTCAAGACACAAATTTGATCCAACTTCTCCTGCTATTGAGGACTGCAAAGGACCTGGGTGCAAAGTCAGTCACCGCAGTTGTACCGTACTTTGCCTATGCTAGGCAAATGAGAAGGGGGAGATCTGGTGAATGCGTAAGCGCTGAAGTTGTCGTCAACCTAGTCGAATGCGTTGGCGCTGATCGTTTTGTCACAGTGAATGCACACGCACCTGAGATATTAGAGTGGTTCAAAATCCCCGTAGAAAACTTGTCGGCAATTACGCTTTTGGCGAACTTTTTCAAGCAACAGGGTTTGGAAGGCGCTTTTTCCTTTGCACCTGATGATGGAGCGTTGGATTTAGCGAAGGAAGGGGACAGGGTTTTGAAAGGTGGGTACGGATGTTTGGACAAAATGAGGGACAAAATAACTGGCGAGATCAATGTAGTTGAGAAGGCATTCAATGTTAAAGATAGGGATGTCGTTGTTTTTGATGACATCATTAGCACGGGCGCTACGATGCAAACAGCCGTAAAGATTCTAAAAGCGCAGAAAGCGAGAAGAGTCTACGCTGCTTGCGTCCATCCGATTTTTGCGGAAGGCGCTTTTGAGAGAATATTGTCAGCAGGTGCTGAAGGAGTCGTTGGAACAGATTGTGTTTCAAACAAAGTCAACGTTGTTTCAGTTGCACCAGTAATAGTTGAGGCTTTGCAAAGACAATTGTGAGATCAACGGCTTTTTCAATCGATTGCGTAAGCTTTGATCTCTTCAATTTGACTGACGCAGACTCATAATTTTAATAGCTTACAATCGATAATGACTTTGTGTGGTTAGAAGCATGTCTTTGAAAATAGCGCCTTCGATTCTGTCAGCTGATTTCAGTGAATTAGCAAGGGAAGTGAGAAGAGTGGAGAGGGGCGGGGCTGACCTGTTTCATATAGACGTTATGGATGGCCGTTTTGTTCCCAACATAACGATTGGACCTTTGGTTGTTAAGTCGATTAGAGATAAAACGAAGCTGCCGTTTGACGTGCACCTCATGATTCTAAGCCCAGATGATCACATAAAGGAATTTGCTAAAGCTGGTAGCGATATTATAGGAGTGAGTGCGGAAGCCTGTGTTCATTTGCACCGAACTATACAAAACATAAAGGAGTTGGGGAAGAAGGCGTCCGTCGCCCTTAACCCTTCGACGCCTCTCTGTACGGTTGAATATGTGCTTGAAGATCTTGATCAGATCTTGCTTATGACGGTGAATCCTGGGTTTCCAGGCCAGTCATTCATTCTGAACGTGTTGCCTAAGATTAAAGAATGCAGAAGGATGATTGAAGAACGAGGCTTAGATTTGGACATTGAAGTAGACGGGGGCATAACCGAGAAAACGGCGCCCCTAGCGGTTAAGGCGGGGGCAAACGTCTTGGTTGCGGGAACAGCGGTGTACGGGAAACATGATGTCGGAGAGGCTATTAGAGCGCTCAGGAAAAGTTGCGCCAAGTTGTAGTGATTATCTGTTCGCCTCGGCGGCCGTATGGGCTTGGATGAAAGGCGTTTGACGTGACGCGGCTCTTCTTCTTGTTTTCGGGTGAACACTCTACGCTTCCTGAAGCGGAGATAAAGGCCGTTCTCGAAGCCGAGAACGTTACATATGAGAATCCGAAAACTTCTAGTCAAGTTCTTTGCTTGGACGCTGATGAAGAAGCCGTTCGGGCTGTCTCTTCAAGGAGTGGTTTGACCAAGATTTGTGGCAGACAGATCTTTGCTTGTGAAGCGGATCAGGATGAGATACTTCGAATGTCGGGAGATGTGCCTTATGAAGAGATTTTGGCAGAAAAGCAGACCTTTGCCGTTGAGGTAAAGAGGATGCAAAGGAGCGCTCCCTGGATCAGTGTAAATGAGTTAAAGACGAGGATTGGAAGTATGATTTCTGAAAGATCTGGTGGGGCGAAGGTGAATTTGGAGGCGCCTGTCAAAGTCTTCTTGGGAGTGATTACGGATCAAAGTTTCATTTTTGGCCTTAAGCTGGCAGAGACCTCATATCAGTCCTTTAAGGAGAGGAAACCTAAGAACAAGCCCTTTTTCCATCCGTCTGCCCTCCATCCGAAGCTCGCTCGTTGCATGGTGAACTTGGCCAGGGCTGCGTCTGGTTCCTTGGTATTGGACCCGTTCTGTGGAACTGGTTCCATACTTATTGAGGCAGGATTAATTGGTTGCAGAGTCTTGGGCGCGGATGTTAGTCGTCTAATGGTCAACGGAAGTTTGATGAATCTACGTCGCTTTAATATTAAGCCTTTAGCGCTTATTGTCGCAGATGCGGTGAGGCTGCCATTCGATGAAGTTGATTTTGTCGTTACGGATCCGCCCTACGGGAGGAGAGCGACTACCCTTGGTTTGCCTGTTAAGGACCTTATCTGTCAGTTCTTGTCGTCGCTCGACGTTTTGCCGAGAGGAGGCTACGTCTCTATTGCGTCGCCTGAAGGTGTGGAGGTGTCTGAGTTGGGTAGAAGTGTTGGATTTGATGTGGTGGAGAGGCACTCTGTTTATGTGCATAAGAGCTTGACGCGGGAGTTAGCAGTTCTGAAGAAAACGTAGGATGGGAAGACGGATGCAGGTTACTTTTCTTGGCACAAGTGCCGGAATTCCAACGATCAATAGGGGATTGCCGGCAGTTGCGGTTCGGAGGAAGGGGGAACTTTTATTGTTTGACTGTGGTGAAGGGACGCAGAGGCAGATGCTGGCGGCGAAGGTGGGCTTCTGCCAGAAGACGAAGATTTTCATCTCACATATGCACGGAGATCATGTCTTCGGGTTGCTTGGATTGTTTCAGACGATGGCTTTGCTCGGTAGGAAGAAGCCCCTCGAGGTCTACGGTCCTAGGGGCATTAGGAAGTTCATCGAGACGAGCGTAAGTATTGCAAGGCTTGGAAACGCCTACCCGATTGATGTGCAGGAAGTAGACCAGGGCCTCGTATGCCAGAACAAGGAGTTTAAGGTCTACGCGGTTCAGGGGAATCATATGGTTCAAAGCTTTGCCTACGCGCTTGTAGAGGAGGAGAGGCCTGGAAGATTCTTTCCGGAGAGGGCTAATACTTTAGGTGTTCCGCGGGGAATACTTTGGTCTAAGCTTCAACACGGTGAGACTGTAAAACTGACCGATGGCAGGGTTGTGAGTCCAAGAGAGGTTATGGGTTCTCCGAGAGTGGGTAGAAAGATTGTTTACAGCGGAGATACGGGGCCTTCGAAGGCCATTGAAAAGTTGGCGATGGGAGCCGATCTGCTCATTCATGAGTGCACGTTTGACGACGAAATGTTGGAATGGGCCGTGGAGGAGAGGCATTCGACCGCCAGTCAGGCGGCTGAGGTCGCTAAGAAAGCGGGGGTTAGAAGGCTGATCTTGACGCATGTTAGCGCTAGGTATAGTGATCCATCGATTCTCGTCAAGCAGGCGGGAAAGATGTTTCCAGATGTCCTTGTGGCTGAGGATTTGATGGAGATCGAGGTCCCGTACTCGGAGTAGAGTGAAAGGGTCAGCCTTTCGTCTATGCGTGTAATGTCAGTTTTGAGACGACTATCTTTTTGTGGTTCTTGGCGCAAGCCAGTCGATTACTTGTTTAGGATCGTCGCATGATATTTCGAGCTTTATTGGGCCGAGGGGCGACTCGCCTTCAGGCGCGCATAACGAGATGTGTCCGGCGTAGGCGACCTGCTTGTTTAGGTAGAAGGTTATCTTTTTCCCAGAGGTGCCTGATCGTAGGACCTTTCTCGCCGCGTCTAGGATTCGTTCCTGTCGTAGTAGGGCGTGGAGTTTGGCTAAGGCTGCCTTGTCCTCAGCCTTTGCTAGGATCGTGTCTACGTTGTCGTGCGAAATGGTTTTGAAGATTGATGTGGGCGCGATGTTTTCGACGGCTTTTTTGACTTTTTCAAGGTTTTCGGTTGGATTCACTTTTGTCTCGACGGTCAGGCTAATCTTGTCCGTTTTGGGTCAACTCCGCGAGGAGTTTTTTTGCTTCATATTTGAATTGGCTGAGGGTGTCTTCGTTGGTGATTACGTGGTCGGCTATTGCGATGGCGGAGCCGATTCCGACATCGAGTTCCCGTTCATCTCTTTCGGTGAATTCGTTCCAGTTCTTTGGGTCGTCGCTTCTTCCGCGGTTGTGGAGGCGTTGGTATCTTGTCTTTGAGGAGGCGTGTACGGCGATCAAAGTGAAGTTTGGGAGGGTTTTCTTGAATTCTTTGACTTCTTCGAGGCTTCTTATGCCTTCGACTACGACGGTTTTGGTTTTCGTGTGTAGGATTTCTTGGAGGCATCTTTTGGCGACGGCGGCGGGTCCGTCTTCTTCTCTTAGTTTTAGCATGGTTTTGCCGACGTTTTCGGGTGTTGGTTGTAGGCCTCTTTTGGCGGTTTCTTTTCGGACGACATCGCCCATTACGACGACGGGTATGCCTTTGTCTTGGGCTAGTCGGCTGAGGGCGGTTTTTCCTGAGCCGGGCATGCCTATGATGCCGATGACTTTTTTGTTGTTCGGTAAGTTGTTCTTCCTCCTTTTGAAGCGTGCATGTGGTACTTGGTGTGGTTTGAGTGTGTGATTGTGCGGCGAGTAATTCTTATCTCTTTAGACAAGGCTTTTTCATTTGATTATTAGGCTGATTTATTAAATATCTTTAAGTGTTTGTTATTCGGACGGTGGAAGGATGTCTAGAGAGCTGGTTAGGTGTTTTGTGGCTTTTGACGTGGGTGATGAGGTTGTGCTTGGGCGTTTGGCGGAGGTTCGACGGTTGCTTGGGGAGACGGGGGCGGATTTGAAGTTTGTTGAGACGGGGAATGTGCATGTTACGTTGCGGTTTTTGGGTGAGGTTGAGCCGGGGTTGGTTGAGAGGATTGCTGAGGTGCTGGATGGGGTTTCTTTTGTGCCTTTTGATGTTGAGTTGCGTGGGGTGGGCGTGTTTCCGAATATGAGGCGTATAAGCGTTGTGTGGGTTGGGATCAAGAGAGGGGTGGAGGAGTTGGAAAAGATTTTTGATGGGGTGGAGGGGGGGGTGGGTGGTCTTGGTTTTGGACGGGATAGGAGGGGTTTTAGTCCGCATGTTACGATTGCGCGGGTGAGGTCGGGTAGGGGTTTGGAGGGGTTGAGGCGTAGGGTTTTGGAGTTGGAGGGTTTTGAGTTTGGGGTTGTGAGAGCGGATACGTTGAAGCTTTTTAGGAGTGTTTTGACGCCGCGTGGTCCGGTTTATAGTGTGTTGCATGAGGTGGGGAGGTGAGCGGTGTGGAAGCGGTCTGTGGGAAGGTTTTGAGGGCGATTGTGCCGGGGCCGGGGGAGCGGCGGCGGGTGCTTCGGCTGGCCGAGGGTTTGAAGGGGAGGGTGGCGGCGGAGGCGGAGAGACGTGGGCTTGGGGTGGAGGTGGAGGTTGGGGGGTCCGTGGCTAAGGATACGTGGCTGAGCGGTAATGTGGACTTGGATATATTCATGGTTTTTCCAAAGGATTTTGGCCAGGAGAGGTTGGAGGGGGCGGCGTTGGGGGTGGCGGAGGCGGCGGTCGAGGGTTGGCCTTGGGTCAAGCGGTTTGCGGAGCACCCGTACTTGGAGGCGGTTGTTGAGGGTGTCAGGGTGAACATTGTGCCTTGCTACCGGGTTAGGCGGGGGGAGTGGGTGAGCGCGGCGGATAGGAGCCCGTTCCACACGGAGTACGTTAAGGGTAGGTTGGGTCAGCGGGATTTGAGGGGTGAGATTCGGCTTTTGAAGAGGTTCATGAAGGGGACGGGGGTGTACGGGGCGGAGATCAGGGTGGGCGGCTTCAGCGGCTACCTCTGCGAGGTCTTGACGCTGAATTACGGTTCGTTTGTTGAGACGCTTGAGGCGGCGTCGGGCTGGCAGCGCGGCGAAGTCGTGGACGTGGAAGGCTTCTATGGAGGGAAGTTGGAGGAGGCACGCGTCCTCTTCGATTCGACGCTGATCGTCGTCGACCCGGTGGATAAGAACAGGAACGCGGCGGCGGCGGTCTCCGAGGAGAAGGCCGCGGAGTTCGTCATGGCGTGCAGAAGCTTTCTGGAGGAGCCGAGGGAGGCGCTCTTCTTTCCGCCTGACGTGAAGCCCTTCAGCGTTAATGAACTGAAGGATGCTTTGAAGCGGCGTGGTACGGAGACCGTTTTCTTGACCTTCGGCGGCGTCGACGCGGTTCCAGATGTCCTCTGGGGGCAGCTGTACAAGTCGCTTAGGTCTATTAAGAGGTTGATGAAGCAGTACGGTTTCGGCGTCGTGAGGGGCGCGGTTTGGAGCGACGAGAAGACGTTTAACGTGCTGCTGATCGAGTTTGAGACCAGCGTCCTCTCAAGGATAAGGAAGCATACGGGGCCTCAAGCCTTCTCAAGTAGCGTCGATAGGTTCCTTGAGAGACACGTTGGAGCTGAGGACACGGTTGCGGGTCCATGGGTCGAGGAGGGACGTTGGGTTGTGGCGGTGGAGCGGCAATACCGCGACGCGGTGTCTCTGCTCAAAGATAAGCTGAAGGACGGGGGCAGAAGCGTGGGTGTGGCAAGTAGACTGGTGAAGAGCGTCAAAGGCTCTTTGAAGATACTCTTGAATGAAGAAGTTACTCCGACATATTCTTCGAATCTAGAGTTCGCAAAGTTCTTGTCATCTTACCTCGTAGCGGAACCTTCGTGGCTGTCGGGCAAGTCTAGGTGAAGAGCCGTTTAGTTTAAGAAGACTTATATGTGGCAAATGTTACGAATGTTGATTTATTGGTGAAAGGATGCCTATAGATCCCGATTTCCAGAAGAATTTGAAGGTGAATGGAGAACATAAGGGACATAAGGTCTGGGGGACGGTTGAGCCTCCGACGAAGCTTGGCATTCACGGAACCAACGTAGCCGTAGACTGCGACTTATGCAACGGCGATGAAACGTGTATTTCGGTTTGCCCGGTCAACGTCTTCGAGATGATGGAGACGCCTGGCCACTCCAAGTCAGAGAAGAAGTCTGACCCCGTCAACGAGGCCGAATGCATATATTGCAGAGCGTGTGAGGCGCAGTGCCCAGAGCAGGCGATAAAGATCATAGAGCCATAACGAATCCCACCTTTTACCGAACCATCACAGCGATGCGTGCCGGAATCTTTTCTCAATTTTTTAGATAAGATTCTTATACCTCAAATTCAAGTAACGTACCATTTAGCGGTTTTCAGGATGAGCCTGCAGGCGATTCTCTTCGACCGGGACGGCACCCTCTTCGATACAAGAGCCCGAGACGTCTTAGGATACCTCTATCGAAGATACGTTTTATCTCGCGAGAAGTTCAATCTCAGGCTGATCCCCAGAGTCAAGCAGGTGATCGACTACCTCTCTTCGTTGAACTTGGAGATGGCGATGATCAGCAGCGGCACAGGTACGAAAGCTACGACGAACATACTTCAGGCATTGGGGTTGAACCGGTTTAAGAGCGTCCTGACTTTAGACGACTACGGTTCTCCGACGCTGGTCGTCGCGCTCAAGCAGTTTCTGTCCCCGAACTTTAAGACGAAGTTTAAGGCGTGGCAGATCTCAGAGTCGCTGAAGAGGCTGAACATATTACCCTATAAGGCGCTGGTCGTCGGGGACTCGGTCTTCGATATTCTAGCCGGGAAGATTATTGGGACCAGAACCGCCTTCATTACAAAGGGTTCGGCAAAGAGCCAAAGCCTTTTGGAGAAGATTAGACCCGACATTACTATTCAGAGCATCTTGCGTCTACCAGAAGCGATCGAAGCGTTTGTTAGGAGACAATAGCCAAGATCAAGAGTCATTGTCAGCAGCAACGCGCAGAATCTTCACGAAGAGCCAAGAAGACTATTATGGAAGGCTTCATTCCTTTTCTTGGAAGCAGGCTGAGTTTATGGGAGCGGAGATTTCGAATGCTTCCGCAGTTGTACTTCTAGATGAGCTGGACTATGAGAGACATGGGAAGGTCATATGCTATCCGAAGCTTGACAGGAAGGAGTTCGAGGCTAGGCTCGGGGAGTTAAGGGAGCTTAGGGTTCTGGGTTTGGAGTTTTCTGGGCGGATGAGGTTAGATGGCTTGATGATTCTTGGCAAGGGTTACGTGAGCGTCGTCGTGATGGTTCACATGGATCAAGGCAGACGCGTGCTTAAGATTAGGAGGACTGATTCAAGAAGGGCAGATATGAGGCATGAGGCAGCGATGCTTAAGGAAGCTAATGGTTTAGGTGTTGGGCCGAGGCTGTTTGGAGTCACGAATAATATGATTCTTATGGACTACGTCAAGGGCTCAAGGCTTCTTGAATGGTTGAAGACTGCTAAGGGTAGAGGAATGAAGAAGAGGATTCAACGGGTCTTGAGAAGGATCGTTGAAGATTGCTGGAGGCTCGACCAAGCAGGCATAGATCACGGTGAGCTCAGCAGAGCGTCAAAGCATGTAATAGTTGATGTGAGAGGTAGGCCGGTGATCGTAGACTTCGAGTCGGCAAGTAGGACTAGGAGAGTGTCCAATGTGACCTCGATCTGCCAGTTTTTGTTCATCGGCAGCGAAGTAGCAAGACAGTTAGAGAAAGTCCTTCCAAAGTTAGGGAAGGAAAGGCTTTTGGAGAGTCTCAGAGCCTACAAGAAGGATCAATGTAGGGAAAACTTGGAAAGGCTTCTCCAAACTTGCGAGTTAGATACTACCATTCGGAAAACTGTCAATTAAAGTTGTAGGCAGCATTCTATTCCAATTCTTCTATTGATGTTTTCGTCAGAGCTTTTATCCGGTTTAGTTCAGTCATCTCTCCATATCCTACAAGCGTTATGGCTGTTCCTTCGCAGCCCATTCTTGCGGTTCGGCCGATTCGGTGAAAGTATACAGGCGGGTCTAGGGGCATGTCATAGTTGATTATGTGAGTTATTCCCTGAATGTCTAATCCTCTTGCCGCGACGTCGGTTGCAACAAGCAACTTTATCCGTTCCTTTTTGAAGGCGTTGATAACGGATTCTCTTTGTGGTTGGGTGAATCCGGCATGAAACGGTTCAGCCTCATATCCTTGTTTCCTTAGCTTGGCCGCCAATATGTCTGTTCCTCTGCGGTTCTTGCAGAAGATTATAGCTCGTTCTACGCGATGTACGTCCAGAATGTTGCGCAGGTTTTCAAACTTGTTTTGTGGATTTACAACCATGTAGTACTGGCTTATCTGTGTGAGGGCGATCTCATCTTTGCTTACAAGTATCTTTTCAGGGTTCTTCATGTACCTGTTGCATAGTCGCATCACTGACTGATCGATTATTGCCGAGAAGAGGCTTGTCTGCCTGTTCATGGGCACCTTTGACAATATGTATTCTACGTCGTCTATGAAGCCCATGTCAAGCATTCTGTCAGCTTCGTCGAGAACGACAATTTTCACCGATCCCAGTTTCAGCGCTCCTCTTTCAAGCAGATCTATAATACGGCCTGGCGTACCAACAACTATATGGACACCTCTTTCCAGCACACGAATTTGTCTCTGGATAGGGTCTCCACCGTAAACAGGTAAGACTCTCAACATTGAGTGTTTGCCGAGTCGGCTTATGTGATCTGCGACCTGCATGGCAAGTTCACGTGTAGGCTCTAAAACTAAGCCTTGAATGCTGTTGATCTTTGGGTTTAGACGCTCAACCATCGGAATTCCGAAGGCCGCAGTCTTGCCCGTTCCAGTCTGCGCCTGCCCAATAACGTCTTTGCCTTCAAGCAGAGGCATAATTGCTTGAGCCTGTATTGGTGATAGACTGCTGAATCCAAGCTCTTCAATGCCTTTCATGACTTCTCTACTTAATGGCAACTCTTCAAAACACTGTAATTGCATTTTTATCATTTCTCCTATCACAAGAATTCTACGCGATGTTTTCAAAGGCCTTCGAAGATTTAATTCAAGAACGAATTAATGCGATTGCAAAGGCCTTCGCAAACTTTGATTTAAGCATGAATTGATGCGATAAACCCCTTAAACAGCAAAGCTAATTAAAAAGGTTTACCATTCGCGCGACGGCTCAGCATGATTCATTTTTCGCCCCCTTTGATTCCAGCATCGCACGCGCTGAGATGATGTTTATTTCTAGCACGAATAAAGCATCTTGCTTTCTGAAGGGGTTTTAAGAGCGAAGATCGAGCATCAATAGTTGTAGCACGCGCGCAAAAAGTTAAACGAGACAATCAGAATAGAGATCATAACAACGCAGCTGTTGAACGACTTGAATAATGACTGTGTGCGGGTGTAAATGTCATGCCTCTTGAGAAACGAGTCTGTCCCGACAGGGCAGTTTCATACTTCGATGAAGGTTTTAACTGCGCTCAAAGCGTCTTACTCGCTATGCAGGAATGTTGGAACAAGGAGAAAGCATTGGAGCCGAAAGTGGCCTCGGCATTCGGAGGAGGTATAGGTAGAAAAGGCTCCTTATGCGGTGCATTGACAGGCGGGGTGATTGCAATCGGTTCTAGACACGGAACAAACAGACCGATTTCTATAGAGAGAGAAAAGGCATACTCATTGGCGTCAAAGTTCTATGATCAGTTTGAGAAGGAGTGTGGTAGTGTGTTATGCGAAGACCTAATAGGATATGATTTATCAAATCCTGATGAATTGCAAGCCGCGCGGGACTCAGATGTTTTTGGGAAGAAATGCGTCCATTTCGTAAGAAAAGCCGTTCAGATTCTTTTGGAACTATGCTGACACGCTCATTTACACCCAACGCATATAATTCAAAGACGAAGAACGTACTTCAAGAGTTGCTCACTCAGAGGAGGGCTGCCAACTCGTAGAGGCGGGTTTCGACTACGTCTACGACTTCAATGGTGTGAAGATTCTCAAGAAACGAAAGTAGTCAAAATACCGGGAGTCTGTTCATGGCACGGGGAGCGGGGATTGAACCCTACCATAAGCGGAGATGTCTCCCGCAACCTAGAAACCTCGATTTCTGGAATGTGAGAATATATCTCTTTTTTAATATCCTCTACTTGAGGCGATTAATCGTTTAGAATCCCCCGTTCCTCCAAACACGCCCAACAAACCCGAAAAATCAGACAGCTTGAGCGTGGTGGGGCGGGCGGGATTTGAACCCGCGACCTCCAGCGCCCCAGGCTGGAATCATGGGCCATGCTAGACGACCGCCCCTCAGACTCGAAGAGTGATTATTAAGTACGCGCAAAGATAAACGAGAAGTTCTAATTATTACTTTTGATCAGTTTGCCACAGCACCTATTGATTTGCCAGCATCCTCTGTTCATGCAAGCCTTCATGAACGCTAAGTTTTCCGAATCACACCCAAGTGATTCGGCAGTTCCGTAAGTGTCTTAATCTCGACGGTTGGTCTCAGTTCATCAGGTATAGGTTTGCCTGTCCTGTTAACTATGAAGGTGGCTATTCCTGTTTTTCTGGCTCCCGGAACATCCATTTCCGGGCTGTCCCCAACGTAAATCGCGTTGTTGTTTTTCAAGCCCATTCTGTTGAGAACCTGAATGAAGATCTCTGGGTCGGGCTTGGCGTAACCGATCTGGTCTGCAGTGAAGATGTGTTCAAAATAATGCGATATCCTAGTCTGCTTAACCTTCAGATCAGTATATTCTTTGAGACTGTTTGTCAAAACACATAACCTATAATGTTTAACAAGCTGATCCAACGCAGGAAGTACGTCTGGATAGACCTCCAATTTGTCCTGATACTTCCGGTACAGGCTCAATGCCGATACTTTCAAACCCATCTCTTTGAATATGAAGTCAGGATCCCAAGCTTCAACCCTTGGCATGAACTTCCTTTGCGTACTCACGAATATTTCAAAAAATTCGTCCAGAGTATGTTTGTGGAAGCTGGGTGCAGCTTTGTAAACATCAGGCAGTATGTAGTCTCCAAAAACACTTGTAATCAAGGTCCAGTCCAAATCGAAGAATACCGTGGAAACTTTACCGAAGTCCATAGGGCGACCTCAACCTTATTGAATTTCTTACAATAAAAGGTTCTCGTTCGTGAGCCTCTGGCTTGTTTTTGACGTCTTATCTTTCAACAATCCTAATTGATTATAAGCAAAAGAAGGCAAATTATGAATCTGTAAAGCCCAATGCGATGACTTTCTGAGACTCATTGTCTTATTCAGAGGAAAACGATGTGGCTCTTCAGACAAGACTGTTCAAGGTTACATCAAAAGAGAGACGAAGAAACCTCTGTGCGCTCTGCCGAGGCCACCGAAGGCTATGCGGCAAGACGGTCTGCCCCATATTAACTAAGGCTGAAACCCTGATGAAGCTTGAGGAAGGACTCTCAAGGGAGAAAGTCTTCGGTTCCTCGCCCCCCGCTGTCTTTGTAGGCTCATGGGGCTACCCCAAGGTTTTGGCTGGGCCCCTAGTTCCGCCTCTTTTGGCCGTGGACACATCGATTATGGACATGCCGGAGATGTGGCTTGATAGGTCGTTTGACGAGATTCTACGTTACCGCCTGACGCTTGTCAGAGGCAAACATCCTACACGCGTTGAGTCGGCCAGGAAGCCCTCTCGGCTATTATCGACATTTCAGGAAGTCGTTATGGCCTCCACGCCCACGGATACCGAGATGTGGTTTGACAAGAAGCCTAATCTTTCGGTAATATTCTCCCCGAGAGAACCTCCTTCAGGCCCCTCTGCCTCCATAAAGCGTGCGTTCTTGACCGAGAACCCGAGGGTTCCAAGAGTGGTTGAGAGAGTGGTGTCGGACACCGATCTCAAATCGGTTCAAGGCATCTGGAGGCTCTACGATTCAAACCTGAGCCAGCGACAGATAACGAGGATGCTTTCCATCGGGCTCTTAGGTCTAAAGCGATCGAGGAGACTCGTTCCCACCGAATGGAGCATAACGGCGGTCGACGACGCATTAGGCAAAGCCATCCACAAGGAGATCTTAGACTGCCCTTGGATAAACGAGTTCAGGGTCTTCGGTCATAAGGCGCTGGGAAACAATGTTCAACTACTCCTCTTGCCTTCGTCGTGGGTCTTTGAGGCGCAGGAGGCATGGCTTACCTCACGCAATCCTACTCCGGGAGTGGACTATGAACTCCTTTCAGGACGCCGATCCTACGCCAAAGACTTGGAAGGCGCCTACTACGCCGCTCGTCTACCGGTTCTCGAATATCTTAGACGTGTCAGACGACAGGCCGGAGCGGTCGTCTTCATGGAGGTCTACCCCGATTGGATTCCACTGGGCGTCTGGAGGTTCAGGGAGATCTGTCGAGAAGCCTTAAGGAAAGAACCGAAGAAGTTCAACACACTTGAAGAGGCGTTGAATGAACTCAGAACGAGACTGAAGCTACCGCTAGACAGGTGGATGAAAAGAAGCAAAGTACTGCGATGGTACCAAGACCAGACAAGACTCACTCGGTTCTTAGCGTAAAGGAGAAAGATAAATGAACAGACCATTATTTCTCGCCTTAGCGGTAACGGCAATAGCAGTGTTAGTAGTTGGTCTGTTAATACTTCAAAACTATCGCGCGTCCACAGTCGTCTTACGCGGGCCACTATTTGTAAGCGATGCAGGACGGTCTCACGGAGGCTTCGAATATAATGCTGAATGGAACGCCACGCTAACGGTAGATGGTACCTCGGGCACTCTGAAGCTAGCTCTAAACATAGGTCTTGGAGACGCCTTGACGAAACATGAATACAGTATAACAGAGTTCAAAATGGAACCCAACAAAATCAGCATGAAAATTGATGATCAACCTCTAACACTCGTCTGGGTAGAAAACGATACCATCTGGAACCATACGTACGACGGATATTACATCGCTTCTTGGGGAGGCGACGCCCCGCCTGAAGAAATGAGAGGAACTATCTCACCGCAGATCTTTCCCGGCCTTGCCGACCATTACTACGTTGAACTCAGATTGAAATGACGCTTAACCGGTCGTGCAAGGCATCATATGTTCAAGGATTGCCACGGAAGTGTATGAAAGACAGAATAAGCTGACAAAACCAAATTGCGTATCGAATCCTGCACGCGGCTTTAAACCTGGATTCCAGTCAAGTGCTTTAAGGAGTCCCCGACAAAATAGGAAATAACCGCTCCCGCAACGCCCAACGCAGCGTATTTAAGACCTGTTTTAAGCGGGTTCTCTCCACTCATCTTGCCCACGTATCTTCCCAAAAAGAACAGGACAAGTGTCCCGATTACAAAAGTAGAAACTAAAGCCGCAGAGAGATTCAAGAACAAAAAAGGAACGATCAGGATTATCAAAGCCACAATTGTTGCCACGAAGGAGAGGATCCCGCTCATCCAAACCTCTCTATGAGAGTGAACTCTTACCTTCTCTCCATGTTCTTCCAAACTATGTATTTGGGCTCCTCTCTCAGTGGATTGGGAGATGAAGAAGCCGATGGAATTTCCTAGCGCGTCTGCTATTCCGCCAACTATTCCAGTAACTACAACAAGTCTTACGTCTAGGGTCGCCTCAGCCACGCCTATGAGTATGCCTAAGAAGCATACGATTCCATCTGCAAGTCCGAAGGCCACGCCTTCCATGCTGTATCCATGCCCTCTTTCATGTTCCTTAGACATCTTAACATCATTCTCTTTGAAGGCCTCATTTCTAAAGTTGGACAAAGATAAAGGCATTTCTGTTACCGACTCCAAAGAACAACCCATATATCAATTCTGTTTCTGATAACGTCCATAAACTCCATATGACGCGACTCCAAGTCAGTGAGTGATAGAAAAAACAGTTAAAACAAGATCTCTTCAACCATGAAACCGAGTGGTCTGAGATGCATCGCTACTCCGCAAAGGATGCGGACACGAAACATTACGAAAGACATCCGATAGACCAATCCCGTGAAGGAAAGACGTTGAAACCTAACAGGTTCAGAATAATCTTCGTTCCGTTGGGCAGCTGCCTAGGACACCTCAGCAGAAACGATGCACTGGCCAGAGAGATCAAGCGAAGGGTGCCCGACACTGAGACGGTCTTCGTCGCCGGAGGACTGACATATGAAGCGGCGAAGAAATGGAGGTTAAATGTCTTCGAGGTTCCCGAAGACGCTTCTCAGAACCTGCTCAACCAATGGTTCAAGACGGCGAGAAAAAAATCGGAAGGCGCATCGTCAAGGATCTTCTTTTCATTGTTCTTGTCTTTCTGCTTCAACGGTCTCCTGAGATGGGTAAAGCTTCGGAGCTTGGTGCGTAGCTTCAAACCAGATGTAATTGTTGCCGATGGCGAGTATCCGGTACTGGGCTTCTGCAGAATCCAGAAGATACCATGCGTCTTCATGACAAACGACCTGATGCCAGCCGTACCGACAGCGCTCGGAGATAAGTGGGTGAAACGAATCCAACCATCCTTGGACAGAGTCATTGCCCATTTCCTAAGATGGGGAAAGATAACCATAATACCGGACTATCCCGGAACCACGAGAGTCCCAGCAGAAATAGACGTCACATTTACAGGTCCCATCTTGAAGATCAGAGCAGAGACTGTTCCAGACCGAGAAGCGGTCAGAAAAAAGATGAAGTTAGAATCGGGTGAGCGGATGATACTCGTAACCGGCAGTGGAACGGGAGCCGGACCGGAACTCATCCACACGGCCATAGCCGCCTTCAAGAAAACCAGAGAAGCGGAGCCAAAGGCGAGAATGATCGTCAAATATTGGCCATCCCTGAGCGATGAAGAAGCTTCGAGATACAGCGGCATCTCAGGCCTAGAATTAGCCAGGTTTGTTCCCGACCTCTTTGAGTATATGGTTGCCTGTGACCTTATCGTAACTCATAGTGGTCACACAACCCTGATGGAGGCCGCTCTAGCGGGTGTCCCGATTATAACTACCCCCTACGCGGGACAGATGGAGCAGGAGGCCAACGCAAGACGCATGGAGGCCGTGGGTGGCGCGGTGGTCATACGCTCCGACGAGTTGACTGCTGGCAGCCTAGCTTCGAGCATAATTTCGCTTCTGAGAGACGAGAAAAAGCGTCTAGAAATGGCGTCAATTAACAAGCGATTTGTGGAGACGCAGGGTGCTTCTAAGGCGGCTGAACTCGTCCTCGAACTCTTGAGAAGCTAGAATTCGAAGAGCTGCGTCTGGTCCCACTTCGTTCTCTTCAGCCTCTCCCACTCATCCTTCTTCACAAATCCGCCGATCTGTTCCTTAATGCTCTTCGCCACCTTTGGACCAATGTAGGGAACACTCATGATTCTGCTTATCGGGGCATGTTTCAGGTCCTCGATCGTCTTGAAGCCCGCGTTGAAAAGCATGCGGCCTCTGACCCTGCCTATGCCTTCAAGGCCGACGAGGGGCACCAGCTCCGCCTTCACCCCCGACTCAATCCTAGTTTCCAACTTCGAGATCTTAGGCATAAGGTCTTTATGGCCAAAGAGGCGGCAGAGTTCGCGTGTAGCGTGTATGAGCCATCTCGCCGAGTCTACGAGTCTGAAGAGGTCTCCCGGTTCAACGAAGAACCGCTCTATGATCATGTCCTCTGAAACCTCGCTGTTCCAAGCGTCCAGAACCAAGGCGGCCTTAATCTCACCCAGAAGCTCTTCGTAAGCCACCCTGTCCGTCAACTCCGAGGGTGTTTCGAACATAAGCTCGTCTGCGTGAATCTCAACGTAGGCTTCGAGCTCCCCGAGCTCCCTGCTACGAGGATAATACTTAGGATATAGGTCTGGCGTGTGGCAGATCATGTGGAGAAAACTTAGATCTGTCAGAGTTTTTGCTCGACCGTAGAGACCGTCCCGTATGACAACGCCGGAAACCGGGTCGATATAGAGCTCTGAGACCTTGCGGCCAAAATCCGTGGCAGTCAGACCACTGCCGTCGACCTCAATCATCTGCTCCTTATAGAGGAACTTCAAGACCTTGGAGATCAACTGCTCGATGTTCTCTGAACCATACTGGTGAGCGTAGAGGGTTCGCCTGAAAAAGTCTAGCAGACCCTGCTCCGAATGAGCAAACCCCGAGGCGACGGTTGCCAAGACGTGGGATCGGAGTACACTCTCAACGGCCAGCCTTGACCAGATTCTCTCCGGCTTTGCCAGAACATAGCTCCTCATCAGATAGTCTTGCTCGTCCTCGTTCTTCGCTATCAGGAGTGCTTCTCCAATCTTATCGTACTTCGGCCGCCCGGCGCGGCCGCTCATCTGTTTGTATTCTAAGACCGATATTGGGTACCACCCGAGACCTGGCTCGTATCTTTTGTAACTGCTGATGATGACTCTCCTCGCCGGCAGGTTGACTCCGGCCGCCAGCGTCGGCGTCGCTGAGATGACTTTGAGCCTTCCCTCTTTGAAGGCGTCTTCAACTATCTTTCTATGCGACGCTTTTAGGCCAGCGTGATGGAAGGCCGTTCCACGCGCGACAAGCTCCGCCAGAAGGTTGCTGATCCTAGTTCTTTCGCCCGTGGTCAGAATCTTGTCCGACGCTTTTTTCAGCCCCACTTTATCTAAACGTGTAAGATCCTTCGCAACGACTGGCGCCACTTTCCTCGCGTAGGCCACTGCCCTGCTCCTCGTCTCCGTGAAGACAAGCGCCTGGCCACCCTCGCCTATGATGTGTAACGCCAGATCGACGCTTGGGTTTCCCTGGTCTTCTTTAATCCTGATGGCGCTGCCATCGTTGAACTCTAACTCGTCTCGTAGGCAGACGCCTTCGACCAGCTTCACCGGCCTCCAATCCGTCGTGATCGACTCCGCCTTCAGCCACTCGGCAATTTCATCGGCGTTGCTCACGGTGGCGCTGAGAGCCAGAATCTGTACCTTCGGGTTGACCTCCATAAGCCTCGCCAGAGTCACCTCCAGCGTCGGACCCCTATCCGCTTCGTTCAACAGGTGAATCTCGTCGGCGACGACCAAGGTTACCTCGCTGATCCAGCTTGCCCTGTGGCGAAGCAGGCTGTCCGCCTTCTCATTCGTACAGATAATGACGTCGTACACGTTGAGCCAAGGATCCGAACTGTCGTAGTCTCCCGTGCTAATGCCTATGCGAACCCTTCGACCATCTCTCCTCTTTAGAGCAGCGTACTTGCGGAATTCATCGTATTTTTCCGAAGCCAAGGCTCTGAGAGGGGTCAAATAGAGGACTTTGCCACCTTTCTCCATCACGTGCTTAATCATGCAAAGCTCCGCGACAAGGGTCTTCCCACTTGCCGTTGGACTTGCTAGTACAAGGTTCCTTCCGTCAAGAGCCCCTGCCTCAACCGCCTCCTTCTGAGGAGGATAGAGCTCCGTAAACCCGGACTTCGCTATAACCAGCTTCGCCTCTTCTGGAATGGGCAGGTCAAATATCCTCAAGGAATAGCCTCTAAGAACTAAGTCCTCTTATCTTCTTCCGCGGAGTCTCTATTTCTTCTTTACTAGACTCTCGAATTTATCCTATCCAGCCATCTTCAGAGACGCCTAAAGCTTTTGGCCGACATGCGCTATTCAGCTCTGCATGCCCAGCGATTAGCCCTTTGATCGCTTGAAGATTGGCTATTCAAGCCTCTTTATTATGTGGAATCCGAACTTCGTTTTCACAATGGGCGAGATCTGTCCTTTCTGAAGTGCGAAGGCGGCTTGCTCGAACTCCTTCGCCATCTTTCCTCTGCCGAAGGTTCCGAGGTCTCCACCACGTTTTCCTGAGGGACAGATCGAAACCTCTCTGGCAATATTCGCAAACTTTTCTCCTTTCTTCAATCGTTCCAGAACCGCGTTTGCCTCTTTCTCAGTCTTCACAAGGATGTGGACGCAATGAACTTCGTTTGGCATAAAGGAGCGTTTACGCCCATTTGTTTATAATAGTTGAGGTCTCGTCGGCTGGAGCGGTCTTTCCTACCACCAAACTATTGGACTTGCCATCTATGCGCAAACTATGTCCTCTTATAGTACCCTGCTGAGGGCGAGTAGACCGTGCCGTCCTTCACAAGCTGCCCAACCAGTCTGCTCGCTTCATCTCTGTTGATGTCATACTCCTTCTGCAGCCTCTCGTACAGGTCCTCGTCTTTGACCATGCCTGTCGCCTTCTCCATATCTATGATCGTGGACAGTACGAATTGAAGCCTATCTCTGAGGCTCTTAGGCTTGCCCGTCATTATAACATCAATATCATACTTCCCCGAGGTAACGTCTATTCCCACTTGGTCTAGAGACGTCCTCATGAGCAGGATAACCGCTCCCGCATCGTCGACAGAAACTGTCTTATGCAACGTGGCCTTAGCCCTTGCCTCGGCCAACCTGATCAGCGCTTCCAGCTGTCTGGGCGTGATCGCGATCGGAGAATCCCTGCTCTCAGACGCCGAACGCATCTTGAGATAGAACTCCTCCAGCCTCTTAACAGCCTCCTCGGATAAGATCGGCTTGATCTGCCTCGCGTAACTGATGTACTTCCGAAGCAGTACAGGTAGTATCGGAGGCTCCACCGGCGTCACACCCGTCTTATGAAGTGTCAATATATGCTCTGCCATCCTAGTGTCCAGCTCCGACTCAGGCTCGTCTTTAATGATGAAGATGAGGTCGAACCTTGAGAGGATCGTAACCGGCAGATTCACGTTCTCCGCTATTGTCCTATACGGGTCGTACCTTCCAAGCGTCGGATTCGAAGCCGCAAGAACCGAGGATCGCGCGTTAAGCGTCGCCACGATGCCGCCCTTGGCGATCGACACCGTTTGCTGCTCCATCGCTTCGTGTATAGCCACCCTGTCTTCCGGCCGCATCTTATCGATCTCGTCGATGCAGCATATGCCTTTGTCGGCCAAGACGAGCGCTCCCGCCTCCAGCGTCATGCCTCCGCCCTTCTCCTGAATTACCGCCGCCGTCAAACCGGCGGCCGTCGAACCCCGCCCACTCGTGTACAGGCCTCGAGGCGCGATCTTCGCCACATACTGCAACAACTGGCTCTTAGCCGTACCCGGATCACCTATGAACAATACGTTGGCGTCGCCTCGAATCGTTATCCCGTCGGGGAACGACTTGGAGACGCCGCTGAAGAGCAGATACAGTATCGCCTCCTTCAAGTGATCATAACCATAAATCGAAGGAGCCACGGAAGCGATGAGCTTATTATGAATCAATGGGTCCTTGGCAAGCTCAAGTATCTGGTGCTCCTCTTCGGGCGAGATCTGAACCGCCTCATGCTCCTTCCCAGCCACGTCAACAAAATTTGCGTCTATGAAGAGGTTGAACGTTCTAAGCCCCCCACGCCTCGACGCAAACTCTTGAACCGCTCTCACCGTACCGGTGATCGAAACCCTGTCCCCTGGCCTGGCGACATCGACCAGATCCTCGGCTAGCTTGATATCCAACCATCGCGGCAACTGACCCGGCGGCAGGTCTTCAGGTTTCTCTTGAATCCTGATCTCCTGCGAATCAATGAACGACGACCTCTCCTCCACCAAATCAAACGGGCCGGCCCGTCTACACGCGGGATTCGGACACATGGGAGGCGCTTCCAAGAACGAACCTTTCTGCTCTACAGGAACCTCCTGATCGCATTTTCTACACTTGAAAACCGCTTTGATGAGAAGAGGCTGGATCGCCGTGGATCTCACCAGTATCCCGTCGACCATGATGAACCTTCCAAGCTGCTCCGAACCGATCAACCTCAGCTGAACTGTCTCCGGAAGGCCTCTAAACCTTACAACGACTTTGCCGATCTTCTCCGCGTACTCAGGCGCCACAATCTTTAGCTGGGCCCAGGCTGCGTCGCTGACGTACTTTAAAACGTCGTCAGGCGTCTCTATGATACTGCGAGCCAGAGCCGAGTCGTAGGTCATCAGCTCATCGAAGTCTACCAGTAGGAAGCCGACGCCGCTGACCGCCATCTGCGACAGACGCTGCCTATACTTCAATAGGCCTTCGTCTGTAGTGAAGGACCCCAAGAAGCTCTGGAACCGATCCATAGGACTAAGGGTCTTCGCCTCAGTCATTTAGAAGCATCAAACCTCGTCATCTTCTTCTTCCATTCAGACACTAATGAATGCAGCGTGTCATACAAAATCTTTTCTTCCCTAGAAAACGTCTTGAGAATATCCTCCGTCTGCTCGGGCGAAGCGGCTAGATTAACTATCTTCTTCAGCCTACATTCGATAATGTCCTGAGCAAGCCTCACCGCTTTAGAATACTTCTCAGCCGCCGAGGCATCGCGTACAGCCTCCTCTTTAAGCTGCGCCAGAAACCTACGCAGCCTCGGATAAAAGTATTCGGGCAACGTGGAGAGACGCATACCAACCTGGATTGGCTCCTTCCACTGGATCTTGTTGAGTGAGACGAGATCCATAGGATATCCTTCAAGAAAACGAGCAAAACCTGATTTTACAAGCTCCCAGGCGACCCAGTATTTAACTTCAAACTCTCTACCCTCATCGTAAGGCCCGACGACCGTGCCAGCCACCTTGATCTCCGACACACTTCTAACTGCAACGATTCTGACAGGCGCATTCTCAAACTCAAAATCGACATTCTCCACATCGCGGCAAGACGAACTGTCCAATCCACTCAACCTCACACAGAACTAGAGCAGCCAGAGAATAATAACGTTTAACTTTAAAAATTTTGATAATCTAAAACGAACGCCTGAACGCCCCGGAATGCGGCTGTTCCCGAAATAGGAATCATGCCAAAACTCAAGAGAGAAACGTCGATCGATCCCATTCTTTCTAGCGTTATTCGTCAAGGAAACCTTAATGAGCAGAGGAACAAAGAAATGAACAGAACACTCTCTATGGTGGGAAACCATGCCTGAAACCACGTTTCAACTAGACACGGAGGTAACAGAAGCCCACCTCAACGACCTACTGGACTCCATCCACAACCACTTCATTCTTCCGAATCAACGCTTCTTCAGAAACGTTCAGCTAACGACCGTTGAAAACGAACGTCTACTCGCCTTCACAGTATTGGGACCAACCGGGGAATGGTACATAAACGTCGAAGTAAGGGCCAGAAAACCAGTCCTCGTCAGAATGGTTCCAAGCGACGAAAGGCTACCGCAGATGTACCTTGATCGAATAAAGAACGATCTGATACTCAACGTACGATTCTTCGAAGAGAAAGTAAGAAAAACCACACTGTACTTTTCCTGGGTAGAGGGTAAGGAAATCATCCCAGAAAAGGTCGTATATAGAGAGAGGCCGACGAACAGACTTTTCTTCGACAGCATGCTCCCTCTGTTCATCGTCTTCATGCTTCTGAGCATCTTCATCGCCTACTCCTTTGGCGAGCTTGCTCCAATCATTCTGGTGGCCTCCCAACTTGTCCTCGTCATGCTCTCACCTGCGATAGTCTCGAGAATGGGGGAATGGGTGATCACCCAAGAGGAACCGTCCATCCATTTTCTAACGTACGAGATGTCTCTGGGCGAGTATACGGAGTTCAGGCAGAAGTTTGACAAGGCGAGCGTCCTGGCGCTGAAGAAGGAGATCTATCAGAAGACGGTTGCATTGAAAGGGGAGCTTGACTGTCTCGCCGTCCAAGACATCTTTACCAGATACGGGCTAAAGTGCCTGCCGGAAAACCTGTCCTCAAAGAAGACGAACGTATATCAGATTGTGAAAAGGGCTGCGGACATCTATAATGTTCGGGTTCCGAAGATTGTAATATCAAACACCACGCTGCCGAACGCGGCGGCCTCTGGCCCAAGCCCAAACTATGGAACCGTGCTTATCACAACGGGTTTACTTGCCCAACTTGAAGAAGACGAAGTATTCAGCGTTCTAGGGCACGAATTTGCGCATCTCAAGGGAAGAGACTCACTGTCACTCTTTGTATTGTTCATCTCGGAATACTTATTCCGGGTTTACGTCTTCTTCCCCTTCCTACTGTCACTGCCCCTCTCCTACTCCGCCTTCTTCAGCCTCTACTATCTCTACCTCCCACTATCTCTGGGCCTCGTATACTTTATCGGCAAATTCTTTGAGGCAAGAGCCGACCTCGAGTCGGCGGTTAAAGTGGGTATGCCCAAGGTCTTAGCCCAAGCACTGCGAAAGATAGGGTTCAGAAGACTGCAATTTGAGGAGAGGGCACCCGCCTACCGAGTCCAGTCGTGGTTTGCCTGGGATCCCCACCCGCCCCTATATTACAGGATTGCGAGACTAGAGCGGATGGAGACGCCTGTAACCGTCAGGCATACGTTCATCCAATCCATGAAGGACGTCGTAAGGGGGTTCGCAGAAGCCCTCGGCATACGCTAATAAATAGACTTATACAATCGATCAAGAACCCGCATTCAGGTAGCCTGCAGAGACGCAAGCCTGGCCCTATGCTTTCTTAAAGCCTTCTCGAAAGATTGAGACGCGTCCTTACCAAGCCAGTTCATGAAGGCCAAGCAGCAGACAATCACGTCAGCCACATCCACCTCTATCCCCGCGGCCTCTCGCCCTTTGTGCACGTACTTCTCCGCCACTTGACCTACCTGTTCAGACAAGAGGCTGATGAAGAAGCTTGAGGAGTAGACGTTCTCCTTGTTATAGTCTTTGGATATATTCCCAACGGCTTCCTGGGCCTCTTTCAAGAAATCCATGAGAATGACACCATCAGCAGATAGGGAGACGCGGGCTTAAAAGCGTTAACGGAGACCCTCAAAAGCCTCGAGCGCAAGACTCCAGTATCAGACGCTCATTCACCAAGAACATTAAAAAACACCTCCCCCGCCTTATATCTAAAACAGACAGTTGGAGGCCACCTTTACGAGCGGAGAAGACGAAGTCATGTGGGTCGAAAAATACCGGCCCAAGACCCTGGACGAGGTCACAAACCACAAGGACACGATACAGAGTCTAAATGCCTTTCTGGCAACGCCGAAGGCCATGCCCCACCTACTCTTCGCGGGCCCGGCGGGCACCGGAAAGACCTCCGTAGCCCTCTGCATCGCTCAACAACTCTTAGAAAAGCACTGGCGAGACTACACGCTTGAACTCAACGCCTCCGACGAGAGGGGCATAAACATGATCCGTGAAAGGGTCAAGGCCTTCTCCCGCCACGCCATAGGCACCCTCGGCAACATCCCCTTCAACCTCATAATCCTCGACGAATGCGACCAGATGACCGCGGACGCCCAGACCGCGCTTCGACGTATAATGGAGACGAACTCCCGCGTAAGTCGCTTCATACTGATATGCAACTTTTCGAGCAAGATCATCGCGCCGATCCAGAGCCGATGTGTGATCTTCAGATTCGCAGGTCTAAAAAAAGAAGACATCGTAGGCTGCCTTCAAAGAATCTCGAAGAAAGAAGCCTTAACCCTGAAGGATGATGGGGCATCGGCCATCGTGGAGTACTGCGGCGGCGACCTGAGACGCGCAATAAACGTCTTACAGGCAGCCTCCACCCTCAGCAAAACCGTGGACGAAAAAGTTGTGCTACAAGTCGTGGGACAAGCCAGCCCAAAGGAAGTAGGCGAGATGCTCAAGAAAGCCTTTGCCGGAAACTACCTAGAGGCAAGAGACATGCTCTACGACCTGATGACGAGACGCGGACTTTCAGCAACGGACATCATCCGACAGATACACCGAGAGGTCTTAAAACTCGACTTCCCGGAGAAGGATCGGGCTGAACTGTCTAACATCATTGGCGAATACGACTTTCGCCTTGTTGAAGGGGCAAATGAGGATGTCCAACTAAGCGCTCTCTTAGCGCAGTTTGCAAAGTTCAATGCGGATGGAGGAAAGAAGGCCTAGATGTCTGACAGAATGTGGACCGAGAAGTACAGGCCTGACACCTTATCCCTAATCGTGGGAAACGAAGAAGCTAAGTCCACCTTCATCGCGTGGCTCAAACGCTGGAAGATTGGCGACAAGGCCGCCCTCCTTTACGGCCCACCTGGAACAGGCAAGACCACACTCGCGCAGGTGGCTTCGAAAGAGTTTGGCTACCGATTGATAGAGATGAACGCCAGCGACGTACGAACAAAGGAAGCGATAATGCGTGTCGCGGGGCCAACAGCCATTGAGGACTCGCTTTTTAAAACACTGTATAAAGGAACCGGGTCGATGCTCTTCATCGACGAGGTCGACGGTATATTCGGACGTGAAGACCGAGGTGGGGTGGGCGCCGTCCTCAAGATTATTGCGGAAGCCAAGATCCCCATAGTCTTGGCTGCAAACGACCCGTGGAACCCAAGGCTACGCTACCTCCGCCAGGCTTGCGAGACGATTAGATTCTACGAGATAAGGCCACCGATGCTAATCGCCCTGCTGAAAAGAATATGCCGCTCGGAAGGCATTGACGCTGATAAAGAAGCTTTGCAGATCATCGTGGAGAATAGCAGAGGCGACATCCGATCCGCCACAAACGACCTCCAGTCTCTAGCAGAAGGACGTAAAACTCTCAAGGTCTCAGACGTAGAGCGACTCAGCCCAAGAGACAGGCAGGCAGACGTCCAGGAGACTCTTCGAAAGATATTCCTCGCCGAAAACTTCAAGCAGGCCAGAAGAGCGCTGGACGAGTCGGATATCGACTACGAGATGCTGCTCCAGACTCTACACGACAATCTGCCCTTCAAATACGTGGATCCGTCCACACTGGCTTCGGCCTACAACAAGTTATCGCAAGCCGACGTCTTCTTGGGCAGAATCACGCGTACGCAGAGCTGGAGCCTATTAAGCTACGCCTTAGAGCTGATGGCCGCCGGAATAGCCTCCGCCAATGAAGGGGGATATCGTTCGGCCCAATACCGGTTTCCACCGTACAAGATCATGCTGTTGGCGAGGACCAAGGCGGAACGCGAGCTCAAGAAGAACCTGTGCCTCCGCGTAGGCTCAAAGTGCCACGTCTCCAGCCGAGTCGCAAACAACGACTTCCTACCATTCATGAAGGTGATCTTCAGGAACGACGCTTCTCTCGCCTCAAGCATAGCGTCGTGGCTTCAACTGGAAGGCGAGATGGTCAAGTACCTCAAGCAGGTGGAAGCATCTTGAAGGTCGTCACGAAGGATTCCTTCAGGCTCCCGTACCTAGGTAGAGAGAAGTACATAGAACTCGTCAGAAGCGGGGTGACCTACGACAAGAAGACCGGAACCTTCTCCATTAAAGACGCCGACAACATCGATCGGATTAAGCTCATTCTCTCCGAGATCCTAAACGACGACATCGCATTCGCCCAGAAGTGCTTCATGTGTCAAACAAGATTCACGTGCACAGTCTGCGAGTTCTCCAACATCTGCGGAACCAGAGACATACCGCTATACTGCATCTGCAAGCCATGCTATAACAAACCAGATTTCGTCGAAAGATACTTCACGCGTCTGAAAAGTTCTAGGCTCCGCTGAAGCATAGAAAGCGCATACCATAAGATTATTTTAATAGTGGGTGGTGAGCTCCCGAACTCAAGATCAGAATCACATACTCATTTGGGCCAGAGTCGTCATCGCTCACCAAACTTATAGAAGCATCTGCACTTGAATAAAAACACATTGGAAAACATTTAAGTAATTCATAAGGGAGGAGCCGTCTCCTGCCTCTTCAGCATCGGAAGCTTCGTCCACCTAATGAAGGGTTCGGGCGGAGGCTCCGAATTGTAAAGCTCCTGTCTCCTCGATTCCAACAGATTGTTTTGTCGACCCGCGAACTCCGCCGGCGTCACCAGCCTATGTCCAGCAGCTTCAGCCACCTCGAACGCGGGTCTGGCAAGCTCTGTCCAGCCCCCATCTCAAAGCAGATGATGCGCGAGCACAACGGTTGGAACATTCTCAACCAGTGTGGCCAGGTTCCTCATGCCCTGCTGAACAGTCTTTTCATCCACCATAAAATTGGAGAGATAGGACGGGGGACCACCGACTATTAGTAGATCAGGGGCCTCACCAAGTATGATCTTCAGGGTCTCGTCGAAGATGGGACCTTGAACGTCGGAGGCATGTATCATCTTCTTATCCCCAACGCTTATACTCAGCATCAAGACCCAGCCCAAAGACGCGTCTTCACCGTGAAAGACGGGCTCAGAAAACTTCAGCCTGGTCCCGCCGAAATCGAAGACTTTGCCGTCTGCAGAACGGACCTCTTTCATGAAGACGCCGGTGGTCCTTCGAAGCAACCACCCCCTCCGACGCTGACTCGGATTAATCCTACTCTGGATATCCTTAGCCAACACCAGTTTCCCCTGATAGATCCGCCTAGCCGACTCTAAGCTACTCCAGTGCCAAACG
>Ga0315280_10001938_pt1 | contig 34430 bp, 35 predicted proteins | sample YL17G06_40_MG_FD_203697 | JGI IMG/M metagenome (GOLD analysis project Ga0315280, IMG submission 203697) | Sediment microbial communities from Yellowstone Lake, YNP, Wyoming, USA - YL17G06_40 | ecosystem: Environmental > Aquatic > Freshwater > Lake > Sediment | place: USA: Wyoming | collected...
CGAATCTTCCAAAGCTTCCGTCAGGGTTCTGAACATGCAATATGAGATCCTTTGTCTTTGCAATAGGCAAATCGTGTGCGACTAGCTTCAGAAGCTCAAGAGATAAGTACGTCGATTCTAGCTCAGAAGGCAATTCGACATTGGCTTCCAGCCTAGCAAAATCTTCGTGCGATCCTTGAGAGGACAGAATAAAGTGTTCAAACGGTTTGTCAGGCTTAGCTCCAAGTTCATCCAAAGCTTCGGCAACGTAGTAAGCCGCGTTGACAGAGTCGAAGCTGCCATCTTCATGTTGCAGGCTTTTCATAAATTCGACAGTTTTGTCGACGCCCTTAGGTTCAGCTCCAAGCATTCTGAGAATTCTAATAGCGTAGAACGTGTCGGCCGCCGAGGATTCAGCCCCTCGCGCGAAGGAATACCCGCCATCTCCATTCTGCCGAATCTGAATGTAATTGATCACCTTGTCAATTTGGATCCATCTTCGAAGGCTCCTGAGGTTGGCGGTTGAAGCCTGCGCTTCCACTAGAGTCTCACCTCTCGAAGTTGACGATGTAGAAGCTATCAGCCTAACACACTGTCAGGCGGTTGAGGTGAGCCTCATCACCTTAGGCAGGTAAACCAGCCTACTCTTACGAGAAAATTCAGGAACTCTTAAACTTTATCATGAATCCAAAGATTAACTCAATGCCAAGCCATGGAACAAGTTTGCCTTCCTCGACAGACCCCTTGCATCGTGAACACATGACGCTCCAGCGCCTAGACAACCATATTCACCAAACTTCCTCGCCAAGAGTTACATTTGATCAAAACAGAAAAAGAGGGGATTTGCGGGGGACATCGCCACTCAGCATCCATATGAGGTTATTGGTTACATCACACCAATATATTCACATATCGAAGTCTAGACCTCGAATACAGGATCTCGAAGGAGGTTAAGAAGCGCCTCTAACAGGAGCATCATCAAGATTGCAAACTTCTAGAGGAATCAGACTCCACAAGAATCTAGGCGAGAGAGCCCTGCAAACACTAAGACGCCTAAACCTGCTGGACCCAAGTCTCAGAGTTCAAACTATAAACGATAACTTGATCGCACCGATTTCGAGAGAACCATCAGTCAAAGAACTGGAAGACCTCCGAGAGCAGTTTGCGGGAACATTTATCGAGACAATGGAGTTTCAAACAAGGGAGATCAAATCAAAGACTATCTTCGATATTCTAGGAGATCGACTGCCACCTCGCCTACTAGCCAGCTTGCCAAAGTCAATAGATATCATAGGTCAAGTAGCCGTTGTCGAGATTCCTCTGGAACTGCAAGAGCATAAGGTCAAGATTGGAGAAGCGATACTTGAGGTGAACAGCAAGGTCCAGACGGTTCTTGCGAAGGCAGGCCCGATCTCGGAAAAATACCGAATCAGGGAGTTCGAAATTATAGCTGGGAAAGGTGAAACTCTCACGACGCATACAGAATTCGGCTGCATGTACCGAATGGACGTAAGAAAGGTCTACTTCAGTCCGCGGCTATCGTTCGAGCATGAAAGAGTTGCCTCGCAAGTCAGGGAAGGCGAAACTGTTCTGGATATGTTTGCTGGAGTGGGACCTTTCTCAATACTCATAGCCAAGAGAGTTGGAAAAGTTCAAGTCTACGCGATCGACGCAAACCGAGACGCCATTAGATTCCTCAACGAGAACATCGTACTCAACAAAGTTCAAGGCAAGGTGACTCCGATTCTGGGCGACGCTGGAACAATCATCAAAGAACACTTTCTCGGGAAGGTGGACAGAGCGATAATGAATCTACCTGAACAGGCCCTAGGATTCATCGATTCGGCATGTATAGCACTGAAGCCTATCGGCGGAATGGTTCACTACTACTCCTTCGCTATCGAACCGGATCTGCTAGACAAAGCCGAAGAAGATTTGGAGCAAGCAGTTCTGAAAGCAGGGCGGAAGATTGAAAGTTTCCTCAATATCAGAACCGTCAAATCTACGGCTCCCCATGAATGGCAAGTCGCTATTGACGCCAAGGTGGAGTGAGGAAGAGTCAACATTGAGAAACTCCAAGTGAAAGAGTACTGAGGACTATTCTCCAGCAACCTGTACGTCCTTGAATCTTAACCAGGGGGCTATACAGCTGAATGCGGTTTCGCCTGAAACTATCTCAGGTTGATTTGAGATTCCTGTTACATTCCTCATCAAACTGAAGATGTCGCCAGCGACCAAGCCGCCTTTCACTGGATACACCAATTCCCCTTTCTCTATCAAACTGGCATTTCTCATCTCTGAAGCGAATATGCCTGTTGCCTCATCAGGATTAGCCCAAGAGAACTTGTATACTAGAAGCCCTCTCTCGACCTCTGAGATTAACTCTTCCAATGACTTCTTTCCCGGCTCGATCTCTAGGTTAGATGTTTGATTTCGAGGGACAGCCTTGAACTTCTCATCAACTAGAAATGAAACCATGCCCTGGCGGAGTCCGTTCCCCGTCGATTCCTTTCCGTACTCGAGACCGTAATACTGGTCGTACACCCTATTCTTGAAGACTCCGTGATCTATAAGCACTGTTCGGGATTGAGGATTTCCTTCATCGTCGAATGGAGATGACTGATTTCCGAAGGGATGTAGTCCATCATCGATTATCGATAGAGTCTCGTCGGCAACGGTTTCTCCCTCCTCGAACCTTGAAATCGCTTGCTTCAGACTTAGGCCTGTGCAATGGCCATTCATTACGGGGACGAATAGATCACATATGACCTGCGGGGAGAGGATCACCTCGAGCCTCTCCGTTTCGTGAGATTTCGCGTTCAAGTTGTCTTTCGAGAGCTCAGCCCATTTTTCAATAGATGCGAAACTCACATCTTCAATGCGCCTTGCATACCGTGTAGTCCAGAACTCAGAGAGTTTACCTTCTCTTGAAGATTTATAGCAGATCTCAGTGAAGAAGAGGGTCTCCTCCTTTTTCCGGTCCAGCCCTTCACTATTCACAATCATCGAACGGATCTTGAAAGCTCGAATCTTAGCGAAAGGAAGTTCAACGCCAATCTTAGCAGCCACTTCTACAAGTTTCTCCTGAAATTCGTCTATAACACTGTCAGGTTCATTCCACATCCTTTGATCTTTGATATCGACTTTGGGCGTAGGCTTCTGGGTTGGAAAGACTAGCTTCTCCTCTTTGGATTGCCTCGCCATGTTCCGGGCTTGAGTCACGCATCTCTTAACGCTATTATCGTCGGTCTGATTGCAGCAAGCCATCCCCAGGCCTTTCTCAAGAACTCTAACGCTATAGCCCACCTCTCGAACTTCATTGGTGAGCTCTCTTTCGCCTCTACGCATATAGAGTTCAGTGACCTCAGGAATCTGCATGTACACTTCATAGTTCTCGATCTTCATCCGTTTAAGCGAAGCTTCAATCCTATTGAGCAGTCTAGCCACCACCTACAATGGCCTCCTTAACACGGAGACTTGGGCCTCCAGAAGTAACCCGAACGAAATCCTCAAAACCCTTGCCGCAAGTACCTGAATCGAGCTTGAAATCCCCTCCAACAGCGTCTACATTCCTCAATAGCTCTAAAACGTTTCCTGAAAGTGAAATTGAACGCAAAAGTTTAGTCAATTTTCCATGCTCTATCAAGCATCCTTTCACAGAGGAGATTTGTAATCCTCCTCCTAACGGGTCCTCCATCCCGTGTGAACCCTTGATCAGATAGACCCCGTAGTCGATGTCTTCTAACATCTCTTCAAGCTTCCATTCTCTTTTCTCAAAGTAAGTATTGCTCATTCTGACGAAGATCTTATGCGAAAAACTTTCAGCTCTCCCATTTCCAGTTGAGGCGATGTTGAAGCTGGACGCTGTCTCTCTTGAATGGAGGAAATTCTTCAAAATGCCTCTTTCAACAAGCGTGTTCTTTCTGGATCGAACCCCTTCATCGTCGAATGGGTAGGAGCCGTAGGCAGACTCATATGAACTGTTATCGACAATCGTGACCAAGTTGGAAGCAACCTTCTTGCCGAGCATATCTGAGAGGAAAGAACGATTCCTTAAGACTTGATCAGCTTCTAAACCGTGACCGAAGGACTCATGCGCGATCAGGCCAGCCATCTCAGCGTCAAGTACAACCGGAAGTTTTCCGCTAGGCGCTCGGTCAGCATTTAGAAGCTCAACAGCTCCTTTGGATGCAGCTCTGCAATCCTCCTCAGTATCTAAGCGATCAATAAATTCGTATCCTAGCCCAAATCCCCCGTGAGCCACATGGTCCACTTGAACGTTCTTCCCAAGCTTTGCAAATGAGACTAACACGACCCTGATGACAGGTGCTCTATAGTGGAGTTCAGACCCTTCAGTGTTCATGAAGTACTCAACTATATCGTCTGCATAACGAGCCCCCGCGTTCACTATTCTCTCGTCAAATCCTTTCAGCCGCTCATACAGTTCTCTTACAAGTTTTATCTTCTCTTCCAAGTCGACGCCCGCTGGATCTTTTCTGCACTTGTACCTCTTCTTGAAGGTCCAAGGTTTCAGTTTCGAGTAAGAAGATTTCTCTTTCAAAGTTGGCGAGAATTTGGTCAATTTCTTCGCTGAGGACAGAACCGTTCTTTCTTCAACCTCCGATAGGCTGATTGCACGCCACTCGCTATCCCTCAAGACTCGAATGTGGTATCCTTGTATGGAGCCGGAAGCAAAGTTCTCCTCAGCAACATTCTTACTAATGCCTGTGCTAGTGGATGAGTCGAATCGCACATCACCATATTCAACGCCACTCTTCTCGAAGATCCTAATGACCTTCTCAAGAACAGCCGATATCTCGGGCAATGATTTCCCTCACATCAGAAAAGCCTGAAATGACGACTTGTGTTTTCCCATTCAAACCTCGACGACTAACGTGATCTCGATTCTCTTGTTCGGATCTCGAAGTCTGTCAACAAAGGAACGTGAGAAATCTAATGCTGATTTATTTGAGTGCGTCATCAGCGTTCTGCCGCAGACAAATCCGCTTTTCCTGACCACGAGATCTGAGGGGTGAGTGAAGGAGAGTTGTCTCGTTCCTCGCCCAATCGATATCTCCCTTCTTCCATCCGCATGGAGGACGACGGTTATTCTCGCAGAATCGTTTCGAGCGAGCCTCCGAAACTCTATGGAGAGATCTTTGGCGCCCTTTGTGGATTTCACTGCTACGATGCAGTCCCCACGCTCAGTCAACTGCTGATCTTTGGTGATCTCGAAGGTTGTCTTGTGAGTTGCTAGAATCCTCGGATGACCTCTGGCAAGGATGTACTCAAATGCTTTGGCCAAAGCTCACCTCCCCTTCGGCTTTAAAGGTGCTATTGTGTTCAAGTGAAACTGATTAACATTCTCGTCCAATTTAAATTAGACAAACTAGCAATCAAATAGATTGGCGAAAGAGATGACACAGGACTTTCGCAAGCAAAGGGGGGCAGCTGTAGATGCGTTGAAGGCCGAAGGGATACTGAGATCGCCGAGCGCCATTCGAGCTATGCTTACTGTTCCACGCGAGGAGTTTCTGCCAAACGATGTCAAGCAGTACGCTTATGCCGATGCGCCTCTGCCGATAGGATACGGGCAGACTACGAGTGCGCTACATATGACCGCTATCTTCTGTGAATATGGAGAATTGAAAGTTGGCCAGAAGGTTCTGGAAGTTGGAGCTGGGTGCGGGTATATGAGTTGCGTATACGCTGAAGTTGTAGCTCCAAGCGACCTATCGAAGGAGAAGTGGGGGCATGTGTTTACAGTTGAGATAGTCGAAGAGCTAGCTGAATCGGCTAGGAGGAATCTAGAGAAGGCCGGTTATTCCGACCGTGTGACAGCGGTTCACGCAGATGGATCTATCGGCCTTAAAGAGAGTAGTCCCTACGATGTCATAATTGTAACGAGCGCAGCTCCTGACGTTCCCGAGGAGCTCGTTGAACAATTAAAACCTGACGGAATTCTACTTATCCCAATTGGAGGAGTACATTTCTATCAAGAACTGGTAAGGATTAGAAAACATCCAGATGGAACGACATCGAGGCAGAGTCTAGGCGGCGTGGCGTTCGTTCCTATGAGAGGAAAAGCTGGATGGAAAAGCTAGGATCTGAGGAGAGAATGATGTGATGAGTGTTAAAGCCAAGAGACGACCCAAAGCCGAGATCGATCAAGATGAAGAGCAGCTATCCCGATTCATCTCAGAGAATCCGGGATGTACGGTTGAAGATGCAGCAACACACCTCAACTGGACAAGCAGCAGAACAAGTAGAACGCTTGCAAGACTTGAGAGGAAAAACCTAATCGCAATGCAAATATATCCAATCAGCCAACCCGCTCCGCAACAACTGCCTTCAACGCCAGAAGCTACAGAGGCAGTTAGACAGATGAGAACCCAGTTCAACAAGCTCCAGAAGTTCAAGAATAGACTACAACTCCGGAACAAAGAGATCTTTGAGAAATGCGTGAACGCCCAGATGGCTAGAGACTCCATGTCTGCGTCAATGTACGCGAATCAATGTGCAGAGATTAGGAGATTGATAAGGCTCGTCTCGAACATGCAACGGATAGTAGGACAGTTTGCACTCTGATAACTTGGCATATCATGAAACCTTCACGAGTTAACTAGATTTTAGCACAGATGAAAACAGTGGCGAGATCTTTGCTCACTCAAAGTCGATATCTATCGTCTCGCCTGTAAGACGCTCAAAAGTCTCCTCTATTTGGCTCTTGACCTGCCCCATTCGCCTTATCATCTCATCGCGGCGATTCTTCGTGTTTAAGAAATCTAGGTTCAGTTTTCCTAGGGCCCGCTCAACGTCCTTCATTCTCTTTTCCAAGCCTTGACGTTGTCCAGCAAGTTCGGCGAGAACTGGAGACGATAAGAGTTGATTCATCTCTTGTTTGGCTGCCAAGTAGTCTCGTCGCAGAGGCTCGAGAACGTTGTTATTGCATATTTCAATTATGCTCTTTATCGCATTGCGATTTCTCGCAGGCTTCAAGTCTAGCCTGTTCTGTTCTAGTATGACCCGCAATTCGCTGAGTGCCGTCTGGAGATCCGAGAGTCCTTCCTGCTCGTCACAAAGCGTCTCGACCGGATCTCCGAGATAGCGAGAAAAAATGTTCAAAGTGGGCAGGTCGACCATCTGTTTTTTGACCTCTGCAATCTTCAAGAGCTTCTCAATCGGCTTCTGCAACGGGCCGAATAGGGTTGCGATTGACCTACTGATTCCTTCTATTCTATCCTCCAGCTTTGAAACTCTCTGCGATTCTTCTGATTTCTTGGTGGCCTCTATCTTTTCGGTCAAATCGTTTTGCAGTCTAGCCAGTTCCTGTCTCTCATCCTCGATTGTGCGTAATTTGTTTTCTAGGTTATTGGTCTCCTCAGAGATAGATTTCAATGTTCGAACATCCTTCATGAGACTTTCGAACGTTTTGACTTGTCGATACTTGCCATTGACATGATCTTCAAGGATTTTTGTAAGGCTCTGGAGATTTCTCATTCGAAGCTCAAGCTCTCCGATTCTCCTCTTGAACTGCCTATCGAGCTTCCGGATCCAGATCGCTCCGAAACTGACAGTCTGCACTTGAAATCGTTTAAGGTTCTGGACATGATCCACGAGAGCGTCGTAGGTTATCTGCTCAGGCGCTCTGACAGTTTCGGCGAGACTGAGTATTCTGGAGCCGAGCTTATTGGCAGCCGTCAATGCTGGTTCACTGACGTCGCCGATTTCCTGTCTAACATTTTCCTCCAAGAGACTGTCGGCGATGTTTCTGATTTCCTCGAGTGTAGACTTGATCCGGTTGCGAAACATCTCTGCCTTCTGTCTTTCAGGACCGACCTGCTCTTCAACGAGTTTATCAATCCACTCCGGCAGCTCTTCGATACTCACCAACGTTATTCACCAAGTCCAAGATGTGCAGGTTCACCCGAAGAAAGATTCCAAGGTCGTCTTTTCCTTTCTCTCTTTCATCCCAGCCGCCATTCTCTCGATCGCGTTTCTAACTCTATCCTCTGAGAAATCCCGCTCTCGACACAGAAAACTTACAACTTCCTCAGGTTCGGGTTTTTTCCATTCAATCCGGTAGTCAGCTGAAACTTTTGGTTTTAGAAATATCTCCTTTATCTTTGCCGGATTTTCGGGAAACTCGAGGCCCTTCAACTCTGAGGCGATCTTCTCGATACTTCCATACTCTTTAACCATCTTCAATGCTGTCTTCGGACCTATTCCCTTGATGCCTCCAGGGTTGAAGTCTGTCCCCATTAGAATTCCGAGATCGATAATCTGGTCCCGGGTTATTCCAAGCTCAGAGATAACCCGTGAGAGCTCAACGATCTCAGGTTCAACTTCGATATAGACATCTTTTCTCGGAAGCTTCCTTTTTCCTGTAATAGCGAGGTTTCTAACGAGTCTAGGTGCCCCAAAGAGGAGAGAATCGAAGTCTTGACTTGCAGCTGCCCAAACATCACCCTTCGCAGCCATGTATGCCGCTTGAGCTTCTCCTTCTGATGGAGCTTGAACCCAAGGAACACCCATAGCTGTTAGAAGGCGTTTAGCATCATCGACCATCATATCCTTGAGTCTAGAAGTCATCTGAGCGTACCTTCTAGCTTCTTCAACTGCTCCCCTCTTGAGAGCTTCCTCATACTTCACGCAAGCTTCTTCCTTAGCCTTCATCCTCCTTTTGATCTCAGCCTCCTTCAGTGCAGGCGGCTCACCATCAAACACGTAGACGAGTTTTATCCCTCTCTCTATCATGTTCGCTGTTCTATAGAGCAGCCCGCTCAGATGACTTGTCACTCGACCCTGCCTATCCATCAAAGGCTCTCCAGTCACGCCCCGAATTATCGCCAGAAACTGGTACAGAGCATTATACGCATCCACCGCCAAAGTCTTCCCTGAAAGACCATCCAGACTCGTCTTCTTCTTAGAGACGAGATCGCCCAGATCAACTCCCAAGAGGGTTCTACCACTCAAAACTGATTCGATAGTCGGTCTTATGGGTTATCCCAAGGCAAGAGAAGGGCTTGAGGATGATCATACGATAGATTTCGCACCTCAAGAAGGAAGCTGACGGGTTCTATTCTTTCTTAGACTCCTGCTTCTCTTTCCTCTGTTTGATTACTCTTATGGTGTACGTGCCACCTTCAGCAGTCTTAAACTCGGCGATAAACTCGTTTTCGGTTATTCTCTTCTTTCCGAGGAAACTGGATTTCTCTTCATCTTTACGTTTGCTGCTCAATACCCGCGATATCTCCAGTTCAGGAGTAGATGTACTGGCAGTTGCTAGATAATGTTTCTGATACCATCGATACTGAGCAATCTGGTGTTGAGAATCAAGAGAAGAACGCACAAAGATAAAATTATGGCGTAGACTGCTTTAGCTAGCAGGTCAAGAGCTTGCGGCGACTAACTCGACCCTTCTCTTCCCCTTCATCAATCGTGAAACTCGAATTATCCCGGAAATCTCAAGCTTCATTAGAACACGGTTCAACTCTCTTAGACTAATCTCTCCAAAGTTATCCTTGATATCATGAAGTAGATCGATGTCTGTTGAAGCATCTTTCTTCTCAAGGATCTCAACAACAGCCAAATGAACTGGTCTGGGACCCCAAACCTTACCCATCCGCTGTCACCTAGGTTACAGGAATAGCGACTCGCTCTTTCTTGAACCTTTTCCCAAATCCTTGATACCAAGCATCCACGTCTGAAGTGATACTTGGCTTGATCTTAGCCATAGCCTCCTTAAAGTCTTGAAGAGTAACCTCCTTGCCATCGATGTCTCGCCTCAAAGCACTCATGGCAGCTTCACGGCATACAGCCTCGACGTCAGCTCCAGAATAGCCAGCCACATTCCTCGCAAGTTCCGACAAGTTGACATCCTTCGCTAAGGGCATTCCGCGAGTATGAATCTTAAGGATTTGAAATAGAGATTGTTCATCAGGCGCAGGAACGTAAATCAATCTATCAAACCTTCCAGGTCTAAGAACAGCTGGATCAAGAATGTCGGGTCTGTTCGTGGCAGCGACAACAACAACATTCTGCAAAGCCTCAATTCCATCCATCTCAGTCAATAACTGGCTGATAACACGTTCAGAGACCCCTGAATCAGCGTATCCCATACCTCTTCTAGGCACGATGGAGTCCAACTCATCGAAGAATATGATCGCTGGGGCAGCGGTCCTGCCCTTCCTGAAAACCTCCCTGATCGCCTTCTCACTCTCCCCAACCCACTTCGAGAAGATTTCAGGACCTTTGATTGAGATGAAGTTCGCTTCACTCTCAGTAGCCACAGCTCTGGCGAGAAGAGTCTTGCCGCAGCCAGGAGGGCCGAGTAACAGAATTCCTTTTGGAGGGTTAATCCCCATCCTCTTGAATACGTCAGGCCTCTTCAGAGGCCACTCAACAGCCTCCATCAACTCCTCCTTAACTTGATTGAGACCGCCTATATCCTGCCAGTGAACGGTCGGAACCTCGACATAGACCTCGCGCATAGCTGTCGGCGTGACCTCTCTATACGCCTGCATGAAGTCATCCAGCTTCACCTCCATCTTCTCAAGGATCTCGGGAGAGACCCTCTCCTCCTCAAGGTTGATCTCGGGCATGTACCTTCTAAGAGCTTTCATAGCAGCCTCACGACATAGAGACGCGATATCCGCACCTGTATACCCATGTGTGATCTCGAACAAACGTTTCAAATCCACATCCTGCGCAAGAGGCATAGCCCTAGTGTGAATTTGAAGTATCTCGAATCTACCCCGCTTATCGGGAACACCTATCTCAATCTCTCTATCGAACCTCCCTGGTCGCCTAAGAGCAGGATCAATCGCATTAGGCCTATTGGTGGCACCGATGACAATTATATTCCCCCTAGAACCCATACCGTCCATAAGCGAGAGAAGCTGAGCTACAACTCTACGCTCAACTTCACCAGTAACCTCTTCACGTTTAGGCGCAATAGCATCCAGCTCATCAATGAATATGATACTAGGCGCTGTTTCCTGAGCCTTCTGAAATATCTCGCGGAGACGCGCTTCAGATTCGCCGTAGAACTTAGACATGATCTCAGGGCCTGAAATCACATAGAAATTTGCGTCAGACTCATTGGCCACAGCCTTCGCAAGTAGAGTCTTGCCGCAGCCAGGAGGACCGTACAAGAAGACCCCTCTAGGCGGCTCGATTCCAAGCCTCTGGAACAACTCTGGATGCCTAAGCGGTAGCTCAACCATCTCGCGAATCCTCTGAATCTCCTCACGTAACCCTCCGATATCCTCGTACGTGACGATCGCTATACCTTTCTTCTCAAGAGTAGGCTCACTCAAGACTTGTATGCTGGTGCTCTCAGTTATCTTAACAGGTCCATGAGGTCTAGCTCTAGTAACAACCAATGGAACAGCGCTACCAAAGATCGAGAGCAAGGTCATGTCCCCCTCCATGAAGGGCATGTCCATGAACCTTCTCTTCACAAAACTCACGAACTCCTCATCTACGCTCAACCGTACATCCGTCGGCGCGAAGACGAGTGACTGAGCATCTCTCACTTCACATTTTCGAATGGCGACATACTCGTTTAAAGCTACACCGGCGTTTCTTCGGATCAGCCCATCCATCCTGATTATCTCTTGGCCTTGATCCTCAGTGTAGGCAGGCCAAGCAACAGCCACAGTAGGCTTCTTGCCATGAATCTCAACGAAATCTCCTGCGGTTATCCCTAGCTTCTGCATAGTCTCATTATCAATTCTCACTTTGCCGTGCCCTATGTCTCGCTGTCTCGCATCAGCAACTCTCAACTGAGTCTCTTTACTTGTCAAGTCTTCTTCCTCCATCCCTAATACAGGATAGATGGAAATTCGAAATACTAATAACCGCGGCTAACCTGAAAAACGCTTCTGTTGGGCCTCCCCTACGACCAGTAGTTATTGGTCTAGGACCCCATTTGAAACATGCGATTCTGGCATATGTTAGGTGCATCGAGATCAATCCGTTACCTAACGTAACAAACGCGCTATATAAGCGTTACTGAAGGTAACAAAACCGCGGCGACAGGTTCCCTACATTCCCGAGACCCGTCTGACAGCAATCGATTGGATTTCACTCACAGATTCAATGGACTTCAAAGATTCCTCCAGATCATTCATCTTACCGGTCTCTTCTTCTGGCAAGAGTACGTGTGCTATAAGAGCTACAAGTCCAAACGCGATCGGTTCCTCTTCAAACTTGTAAATCGAGGTGCCGAATGGCAAAGCTTTGAGAACGTCTTCTCTCAGAGCGTTCAAGCTGATTGAGGTGTCTGAAGGAAAGATCTTGATAGAAGCCAATACTTTAGCCAAATTCTCATCTCACGGTCCTATGAAGCCGCACTTCGGACATTTGTATGCTCGTCCGAATAATCTGCACTTCTCGCACCGCCAAACCACGACCTCACCGCAATTAGGGCAGGAAAACTTTGTCGCGCCTTCACCCGGCAGAATCATCCTTCCACACCAATTGCAAGTAGGCATCTTAACAGTTTTCGCTTCACTCATCCGATACACCTTGCAGTTGCAAACGAATCATAGAGCGTCTATTTATCTATTGCGAACGTTATTCCGGAAAATCATTTATCGACCTTTCTTGAATAGAAGTCAAATTGGCATCTTCAATCATAGGCGATGTTGTTGGTTAAGACAAAGTTCATCTTTGCGACGGATATTCATGGGTCTGAAACGGTCTGGAGAAAATTTCTGAACTGCGCCAAGATGTTCAATTTGGATGCACTCGTCCTGAGCGGCGACATGACTGGAAAAGTAATCGTTCCTATAATTGAAAGGGCTGACGGCAGATATGACGCCTCACTGCTTGGAACTCCATATACACTATCGAAGGAAGAGCTCCCGGAGTTCACGAAGCGATGCAGAATGGTCTCCTACATTCCATATGTGACAAATCCAGAGGAGGCTAAGATATTTGAGTCTGACAGCGAGAAACGTGAGAAACTCTTCGAGAAACTTGAGGTGGAGATCGTCAAGTATTGGATGGACCTGGTTCCGGAGAAGGTTCCGAAGAATTGCAGCGTTATAATCAGTCCCGGAAACGATGACAAGTTCGCAATCGACGACGCTATCAGAGATCATCCCGCAGTCATATATGGTGAAGAGAAAGTCGTCTCTTTGGATGGTGAGCATGAAGTAGCATGTTGCGCTTGGTCGAATCCTACACCCTTCAATTCGCCTCGAGAATGTAGCGAAGAAGAACTGCTCAAAAAGCTCGAAGCCGTAGTCTCACAGATAAAGAACATAAAGACTGCGATATTCTGCTTTCATGTTCCGCCCTACAGGTCAGAGATAGATACAGCACCGCTGTTGGATAAAGATATGAGACCCATCGTAATTGCAGGCCAGCTCCAGACAGGTCCAGCTGGTTCAAAGGCGGTTAGGCAGGTAATTGAGAAGTATCAGCCTTTGCTGGGATTGCATGGGCATATACATGAGAGCCCCGGATACATCAAGATTGGGAGAACGCAGTGCATAAATCCTGGAAGCGAATACGGTGAAGGAATCTTTAAGGGATTCATGGTTGAAGTTGATGGGGAGAAGGTTAAGAAACTTCAGAAAATCGAAGGCTAGATATAGGCTATCAGGACGGAAACCGATTCTTTTCTGATCTGTTTAAAGTAATAAAAAAGGGATAGGGTTTTCTACTCGGGCGGTATCTCAGTGAATATTGTCTTGTAGTCTACGCCTGTCGTCTTGGCTCTGGCCTTGTAGTAGAAGTATAGAACTACGGGGATCAAGAGGAGAATCAACGTGAACAGGAATGGGAGGATCGACTCAAGGCTCACGGTGATTCCGCCAACGTTTAGAGCCTTCTCATTGAAGAGGAAGACATAGTCGCACCACAAGTTGGTTATGACTCCTATGAAACCGACTATTGCAACGAGCGGAACTCCCGCAATGCTGACCTTCCATGTCGGCGATCTATCATATAGGTCTCTTCTTCGGTAGTATATGAGAAGCCCTGCCAAGCAGATTACTGTGAAGTACAGGTAGTCCCAGAGATCCCCAGCTGCGATTCCTGTAGTGAAAATTAAGCCCAGAGGACCTATGTTTATTCCGCCAGCGCCAGGATTGAATATCCCTGATTCAGATGCAACTCCTATCAAAGCCCACACCACTGTGAACCAGATAGCCATAATCGGCGAATGCCACCTTTCATTGACATCGGCGAGTCTTCTTGGAAGCATTCCGTCGAACGCCATGGCGAAGATCATCCGTGATGAAGCTAGTATTATAGGTGGCAGATCGTTGAAGAGCCAGAATGCGCCTACGACAGCCAAGAATAACATGATCCAAGTCCATCCCATGCCTCTAGCTGCAATGGCTGCCATAATCGGGTTCCACGCTGCCACTGGGGGGAGACCGGCCTTCGCGAGGCTTCCTCCACCATAGGAGAGGTATCCCCATGCTGAGAAGAACGACCAATCTCCTATCTTCCCCGCCATCATAGCTGTGTTTGCCATGAGCTGGGAGATTGTGATATAGAAGATCGTCAGGATTATTCCTCCAATCATCATGATCCTGACCATTTTCTTGCTCGCTTCCTTCACCTCGCCAGCTGCGAAAGTAACACTCGCAAAGCCAGTCCATGCCCAAGCTGCACCTATAACTGCAACGTTCACGGCATCCCAGTAACCTCCCTTAAATGCTGTAGCCATACCTTGAGCCAATGCAGCGTTCGTGTATTCCGTGGCTGTATGACCCATTAAGGCGACGACGCCAGCCTCTACAGTGGCCGGCGTGGCCGAGAGGTATATTCCGTACATCGCCAGAAGGATTAGCGCTGGGACCCAGAAAAGTATCTGTATCAGCCAGCCGAACCATCTCACGCCCAATGAGCAGAGAGCTGCGAAGATCACTATCATTAAAGTTCCCCAGAGGAATAGGCTGTAGGGGTTGACGAAGGGGGCTATGTTCCATCCTGCGAGTCCTCCGAACATCATCAAAGATTCCAAAATCAGAGTCGAGATCATTCCATATGCAAGCCAGAACCAGCAGAACTCGATCCATGTTACGGCAAAGCCGGCAAGCGGATGTATGACTCGTGAAATGTGTATGTATCCGCCACCCGACCTTGGCATAGCTGCAGACAAGAATCCGAGACAGAAGAACGTTGCCAACGCTGGTATTGCCGTCAGGATGAAGGCAAAACACATAGGTGATAAGCCCAGTACAAATGTAGATTCTGGCAGTGGCGACCATCCTGTAACCTGAAAGACTCTCTTCTGCCAGCCAGCACCGATGACCAAGCACAGTATTATTACGACAGCAGTAAACGTTCCGATCTCTCTAGTTAACCCAGTTGCTTTTCTCACCCAGACTGTCTTTTCCATTTTCCATTTTCCCCTTAGTTGTTAGTCACTTTACAAAAAGCGACCGTGAAATTTCTATCGGTCCGCTTCTAATATAAGCCTTTGTGTGTTCTCATGTAGAAATTGATTTAAAGAACATGGAAGAACACTGAGGAAGCTTGTCTGAAACAAGCTAGGCAGCAAGTTTCGACCGTAGAGGCTCCAGTTCTTGCAGATTTGGAGCGACCAGAAGGGGCTTGACCACTGTCTTTAGGGCGGCTTCTGGGTCTTTTAGTCCGTTTCCAGTTATGACCAAGACGACGTTATCCGTTCGATCTATGGTGCCTTTCTCCACTAGCTTCCTTAATCCGGCTAGAGGGGCTACTGCAGCTGGTTCGCCAAAAATCCCTTCGGAGCTTGCGAGCATCCTCTGGGCTTCCAATAGGCTGTCGTCTGAGACGGCTTCTGCTATGCCCTCTGACTCCCTCAACGCTTTGAGGGTCTTGGTTGCGTTTCTCGGTTTGCCAACGGCGATTGCGCCTGCTAGAGTATGTGGGGTAACCGGCTCGACGCGGTCAGCCTTTTCATTGAATGCGGTTACTACTGGACATGATCCCTGCGCCTGGATCCCCACCATTCTCGGCTTGTTGGAAATGAATCCAAGGCCATAGAACTCTATGAAACCCTTCCAGTGACCTGCTAGGTTGCATCCGTTTCCGATGGGAACGATCACCCAGTCTGGAACCTTCCAATTCAGTTGTTCGCAGATCTCGTAGGCCATCGTCTTTTTCCCTTCGGTGCGGTAGGGGTTGATGGCTGGATTGCAGTTGTACCATCCGAACTTCTCGCAGGCGACTGTTACTAGATCGAACACTTGGTCGTAGTTCCCTTTCACTTGAACGATTCTCGCCCCGTAGGCTATTGATTGGGATACTTTTCCTATCGGAGTGGTCTCCGGGATCATTACGATGCATCTCAAACCCGCTTTTGCAGCATATCCTGCCATAGAAGCCGCTGCATTTCCCGTCGAAGCTATCGCTGTTATATCTCTATCAAACTCGAGGGCTTTTGTAGCAACAATAGCGGTCGCCCTATCCTTGAAGACGCCCGTCGGATTCCTCGTCTCGTCTTTGAGGTATAGATTCTTCAGCCCGAGCCTTGCGGCAAGTCGCTTTGAATTCAGAAGTGGTGTGCTGCCTTCCCCGAGCGAAACCATTTTTCTTGGTTCCAAAATCGGAAGCAGCTCAAGGTACTTTGCGAGGTTCGGTGTTCTTTCGGCAAGGAGTTTCTTGTTGATACTTCGAGCGATTGCGTCGTAGTCATATGTTATGTCAAGTGTGTCCCCGCATTTTGGGCATGAATATACGATCTCCTTAAAGCTGTACTTAGATCCGCAACTGACACAAACTAGCGATTCAAGATATTTCTTCATGAAATGCCACCGGCTCCACACGCATTCTTCGGCAGCTAGCTAAGGGTATCGGCGTTAGTTTTTGATTAAGTTTTCGCACTTTATTCGTCGACGCACTATCCTTTTCAGCTTCGATTCTGGTCCAGTATGTTATAGGTATTCTTCGAGAATCCTCCTTACTTCACCAATCGAATCTGTTCCATTCGTGAGGTCTCGTAGTATCCTTCTATCTCACTTGTCCAAAATTCAGCAATGTAAGGCTATGCTTTTCCATCCTCCAAACATTTCATCCTTGAGTACGTTCTTCCGACAGCTAAAAGTTACGTAAACACAGCAGTCAGGATAGGAATGCCTTCGCGAGGTCTCCAACTACCATTGGCAGTATCTTCATAACTGACGGTTTCTTGGCCAGTTTCACTAAGATTGAAGATTGGAAATCCATATCTCCGCTCGCTGCAATCTCGGCCGTCAGGTTTTCTTTCAGAACTATCTTGAATAGTTCGTCTAATGTTGAATCTGCAAGTATGTTGTAGATTCGCCTCGCGATAATCATCGTTGAAAACTCATTGGCAAGAAGCTTTCGCCATTCAACCTCGTATGAGTCGCATAGAAACTTCAACGAGGCATCGTGCTTTTCTAGGGCACTTACTGCTGCTCGAGCTGCAACTGAAGCGCAGATGCCTCCAGTGACGACTCCCCCTCCTGTGGTTGGTTTCGTCTGCCCTGCAACGTCACCGACAGCCATGAACCCGTGTAAACATGTCTTCGGTATCGGCCCGCCAGTTATGATCAATCCTGCTCTCTTATCCGCCTTTGTGGACGTGTGAAAGTTCTCATCAACGAACTTGTCGAGTAATTGGCGAATATTCCCTTCATTCGAAGCCAAGCCGACTCGTGCTGAGTCCGATCCCGTTGGAACCACCCATGCAAAGAAGTTTGGGGCGTATCTTCTGCCGAAGAAGAGATCTACAGATTCTTCTTCAACTTCTATGTCAATCAGCTCATATTGAAACGCTGGAAGGATATGTTTCTCGTCTACGGGTTTTAGGCCGCTCTTGGCTAGCAGTCTTCCACCAGCACCCTCTGCATCTATTGTTATCAAGGCTTCTAGGGTACATTCACGATCATCTACGATTCCTCGAATTACTCCTTCAGATCTGTTCAGGGTTTTTGCACTCCTGCCAAGAATCAGCTTTACACCGTTCCCGATGGCTTGGCGAGCAAGATATTGATCGAACCTCGATCGGTCGATCACATACGCTATGTCTCTTCGAGCTCTAACCTCAAAGGTCAAGTTTGATGGCGAGTGGAAGCGTGCATTTTTAACTCTGTTCTGTATGAAACTTGAGTTCGGTTCAATGTCGATCTGCGATAGGCCGTCTACACTTACTAATCCTGCGCAATGAGATGGTAAGCCGACTTCCGCATGTTCCTCTAGAACAGTAACTTGGAAGCCTCTTTTCGCTATCGACTTGGCTGAAATAAGCCCTGATGGGCCTGCGCCGATGACAATAACATCGGTAGACTCAGGCATGAGATCTTTATCCTTTCCAATTGAGATGAAAGCTATGAGTAGTCTGCGATTGCTCACGCTACGCCTTTTCGAATTCGATTCTGAGGGTCAATCCTCTAATCTCTTTCGCAAGTTTCCTGATAACGTCAAAATCAACTGGCATACGCCTCGGGCTCCTCCCAGATAATATGACTTTAGTCTCTGTACTTCCGTCTGGAAGCCAGATCGTGTTTATAGCCAGAATCGAGAACGGGTTGAAGAGTTCCTCGAGGAACTCCCTTGCGTCGCCGCCGTAGCCCAGTATCTTTATTCGCTTGCCCGTTTTTTCTCCGATCGCCCGGAGAATCTTTCCACCGTAGCTGAGCATCTTGCTTATGTCTCGCTTATCCACAAGTATCGCGAGAGTATTTCCAACCTCGGCAGACTTGTGAAATGAAACGTCTTGAAGAATGGGATTCTCCTTTTCGAGTTCAGATAGAATCTTGATTATCTTCAAATCTAACTCGGTTACAAGGCCCCTTCTAAGTTTCTCCTCACATTTGGAGCACAGTATCCCGCTCTTCACGCAAAAGTTGTCCAGTATTGTCTTTACCAAGTCTTCCGTCCTCTCCACAAATAAAAGGAGGGATTAGGGAGCCTTTGATCATCGACCGTTTCACTTTGTCAACACAAGTTCGATTGTACTGACATTACTGGGAGGTCCGCCTTCTTCGCCCGTCATCTGCTGAGTTCCGATTCTGATCTCCTTGATCTTTACGTCTGGCATGAATCTCCTCCGAATTATCTCCACTACGTCAACAGCGCGGCTTATCGCACGTCCTCTGGCCTTCACGGTCAATTCGCCCGCTCCCCCTTGAAGTAGCGTAATGCATGCCAATACGTAGTTCATCACTGGCTTTTTTCCGATCAGCACAGCGCTTGCCTCTGACATTCAATCCATCTCCATAGCTGTCATAGTCTTCGATGATCTGGCTCAACCTAACTTCTCGTTGGAATAAATGCGTTACGGTTAAAGTATCGAAAACGATTTTAAGTGAGTTTACTTACGTAAAGTGCGATTTGACATTTGGAGATATGCGCAAAGGATGATAGGAAAAGGTCTGACGGCAAGATCACTTCAAATCTTGAGGGTACTCTTTGAACATGGCAATCGCGAAACCGTGTACAATACAGAGAAGAGACAGAACGAGATTGCTGAACAGTTCAAGATTACGAGGCAAGCATTGAACGTCCACTTGAAGAAGCTGCGGAACCTGGGATACGTCAAGACAGGCAGGGGCTTCATAAGCGTAACAGAGGAAGGTTTGAAAGCGCTAGGAATATACAGGAATCCGGCGATAGTGACCGTTAGAGTCTCTCCTCAGAAGAGATCTGAAGCCTACGAGAAGATCAAGCTTCTACCAGCTATCCAGATACTTAGAGTAACCGGTGACGTCGACCTTGTGATAATGTCTGATCAAGGCAAGATCGATGAAACTTTGAAGAAGATCTCGAAGATCGACGGGGTGGAAGAGACTCGGTCATATGTGTGCATCGAGATTTTGAAGTGAGTTAGAGTCTGGTTGTGGGGTATGAAGCTCTTCGAGCATGAAGCGAAAGCTTTGGGAATTGGCTTCGATCTTCCGCTTCCGAGATCTCTCTTGGCGTCAACTGCTGATCAAGCCAGAGAAGTAGCGGAGAAGCTGGGGAAGACCTGTGTGATCAAGGCGCAGGTTCTCGTTTCAGGCAGAGGGAAAGCTGGAGGAATTAGATTTGCATCTACTCCAGATGAGGCGTATCAAATTGCCAAGATACTTCTCGGAAGCGATGTGAAAGGGGAGAAGATATCGAAGCTACTTGTTGAGGAGAGAATTCCTTCAAAGAAGGAACTCTACTTGGGACTGATAGTCGACCGTTCCAAGTGCTGTTACTCTATGCTTGCTTCGACTGAAGGAGGAGTCGATATAGAGGAGGTTTCAGAGAAGGCCCCTCAAAAGATAGTTAGACGCGACATAAACCCTCTCTCAGGGCTGCGCGAATATGAGGCAAGAGAAATAGCCGTGAAGTTAGGGTATACGGGAAGACAACTCTTGGAGTTAGCCTCGATCATACTCAAACTCTACAGGATGACTGTAGCTTGCGACGGTGAGCTGGTTGAAACGAACCCTTTGATAGAGAGTCCTAAAGGAGAATTTGTCGCTGCTGACCTCAGGATTCTGATAGATGACAACTCGTTGTTCAGACATCCAGATTTTCAGAAGAGGGCGATGGAGATGGCCGAGGAGTTGAAACCTCTCGAGATGAAAGCTAGAGAGAAGAGATTAGCCTACGTGGAGCTTGACGGAGACATAGGCGTCGTTGGTAATGGCGCAGGCTTGGTGATGGCGACCCTTGACATGATAAAGCACTACGGTGGAAAGCCCGCGAATTTCTGCGACATCGGCGGAGGCGCCTGTGCTGAGAGGGTTTCAGATGCGATAGAGGTCGTTCTATCAAATGAGAAGGTGAAGATCTTGATTGTCAATATTCTGGGCGGTATAACGAGATGCGATGAGGTCGCTAAGGGAATTCTAGCCGTTAGAGAGAGAGCTGGAGTGACCAAGCCGATAGTGATCAGGCTTGTTGGCACAAATGATGAGGTTGGGAGAAGAATGCTGGCTGAAGCCGGGATCGAGTCGTTCCATGGTATGGAGAATGCGGCAGAGAAGACTGTAGAGTTGGCTTCCAAGGTGTAGGAGAATGCCTATCCTAATCGATAGCGACACGAAAGCCATCGTTCAAGCCATTACAGGAACCCAAGGTAGTTTCCATACAAAGTTGATGCTAGACTATGGAACGAGGATTGTTGCTGGCGTGACTCCTGGAAAGGGCGGATTGCAAGTAGAAGGCGTTCCAGTGTATGATACAGTCAATGAAGCTTTGAATGAGCATGAGACCGATGCTTCAATCATCTTTGTTCCAGCACCAGTCGTAAAGGACGCTGTTCTCGAAGCGATAGGTAGCGGCTTGAAGCTTGTAGTGATAATTACAGAGGGCGTTCCAATGAAGGATGCTATAGAGTTCCTCTGGCAGGCAAAGAGAAACAGCGTCCAAATCGTCGGCCCCAATACTCCCGGCGTAATCACGCCGAGTGAATGCAAGTTGGGCATTATGCCGAGCCATGTCTTTAAGAAGGGTAGAGTTGGCGTCGTCTCAAGGAGCGGCACGCTGACCTATGAGGTGTCTGCAGGATTAACACAATCGGGTTTGGGGCAGTCAACCTGTTTAGGATTGGGAGGTGACGCCCTAGTCGGATTAACGTTCGTGGAAACTCTAGAGATGTTCAAGAATGATCGAGATACCGATGCTGTCGCTCTAATAGGTGAGATCGGTGGAAATGCTGAGGAGCTTGCTGCTGAATACATAAAGACGACGGAGTATCCGAAGCCTGTAGTTGCATATGTTGTAGGCCGCTCAGCACCCCCTGGCAAACGGATGGGACACGCTGGAGCAATAATAATGGGGAAATCTGGAACGGCCGAAAGCAAGATCAAAGCGCTTCAATCCGTAGGCGTAGATATAGCTGAAATGCCTAATGATGTAGCGAGAATCTTGAGGGAGAGACTAGAATGAGTGTTGACAGCCTAGAGGATTGGCGTAGAACCCACTACTCCAACAAGGTCAACCCCAGCTTGGACGGCAAGAAGGTCACTGTCTTCGGCTGGGTTGAAGACGTTCGAGATCTAGGTGGCATAACGTTCATAACTCTACGGGACAGAGAGGGGCTTCTGCAGATAACTGTTATGCGCAAGAAGATTCCTGAGAAAATTCTCGAGAAAATAAGCATGATCGGTAGGCAGTTCGCTATAGGCGTCAAAGGTACAGTGAGAAGCCACGGAGAGGCTCCGAGAGGAGTTGAAGTCATCCCTGAGGATATCAAGATCCTCGCGACTGCAACACATCCGCTCCCGTTGGATCCGACTGGCAGGGTTCCAGCTGACATAGATGTTAGACTAGATGCGAGAGTTCTTGATCTCCGTAGGCCTGAGTGCAGAGCGATATTCAAGATCAGACACGCAGTTGTCAAAGAGATACGCCGCTTCTTCATTGAGAACGACTTCATAGAAGTTCACACGCCGAAGATAATTGCTGCTGCCGCTGAGGGCGGTGCAGCCCTCTTCCCTGTCGAGTACTTTGAACAGAAAGCCTTCTTGGCTCAAAGCCCGGAACTCTATAAAGAGCAGTTGACAACAGTCTTCGAGAAAGTCTTCGAGATAGGGACCTACTTTAGAGCTGAGGAGTCCCATACAAGGCGCCACTTGAACGAATTCGTCTCAGTCGATATGGAGGAAGCTTTCGCAACCGTTGATGATGTAATGAATTTGCAAGAAGAATTGACCCGCTCTATCGTCGGTCATGTAGCGAAGGCTTGCCCGGCCGAACTTGAGATCCTAGGCGTGAGTCTTAAAATGCCAGCTCAACGTTTCAAAAGGTACGCCTATACTGAGATTATAGAGGAATTGAGGAAGAGAAATGTTGAGGTTAAATGGGGAGAGGATATTCCGACCCCAGCCTACCGAGAGCTCGGCGAATTGCATAAGCAAGAATACTATTTCATAGTTGACTGGCCGTCGAGAGTTAGATCATTCTACATTAAGCCGAGAGATGATAGACCTGAGTTATGCTATGCCTTCGACTTCATGTATGAATGGATTGAGATAACGTCGGGTGGATCGCGTGTTGACTCGAAAGACGTATTCGTCAGCAGGTTGAAGGAGCAGAATCTAGATCCAAAATCATTCGACTTCTATCTGAAGATATTCGATTACGGTATGCCTCCTCACGCTGGGTTCGGCATGGGATTGGAGAGGATCCTCATGGCGCTAGTTGGCAAGGAGAACATTAGAGAGGTCGTACTGTTCCCGAGAGATAGATTCAGGCTTACGCCTTAAGCGACAACTGGTTCTACTTGGCACCCAGCTCTCTCTTCTTCCACCGCAAATTGTCTCCACGACATTTTCGACATCTATATGCTGAACTTGGGTTCCTAGCGCCGCAACTTCTGCAAACCTTGTAGAACAGTTTATGCTTTTGAGCTAACTGTTTCTTGAAGACATCAGTGATCGGCACGGCATCTCGGCTCCATTTAGCGCGGTTAACATAAAGCTGACTAAAATATATGTCTTTGTTAGCTTTCTTACGCATGGAATTCTTCCCACGTTACCCTTATTTCTGTCAGCTGAGTATGGCACTGCAACTTGGAGGAACGTCTTTGCGGGCGTTATCTATCAATTCAGTTTCGAAGTCATTCGGGCCAGTAAAGGCTGTTCAAAACACGTCAATTGAGATTGAGGCTGGGAAGATACAGGGAATTCTTGGGCCGAACGGATCTGGGAAATCAACGACTTTAAAGATGGTTCTTGGAATGTTGAAACCTGATTTAGGTAGTATCAAGGTTTATGGCGTTGACGTTCAGCAAAGTCCGATTGAAGCTAAGAGAATGGTGGGCTATGTACCTGAATCTTCTCGTCTATACGAGTTCCTAACAGGGGTTGAATATCTTGATTTCATAGGTGACGTTCATGGACTGGACGTTGAAACTAAGAAGAGTCGAATAACGGAGTTTCTGGAAGCGTTCGAGCTTGAAGGTCGAGAAAACGAGATGATCAGCGGATACTCTCAGGGGATGAAACAGAAGATAGCGATGATAGCTGCTTTCATCCATAGACCCAGGCTACTTGTTTTCGACGAGCCTCTTAACGGGTTGGACCCTAAAGCTGCACGTATCGTAAAGGATCTAATTCACAAGTTGGCGAGAGACGGAGTTACAACCATCTTCAGTACTCACATACTGGAGATAGCTGAGGCCATCTGCGACGGCATAACCATAATGTATGAAGGGCGGATTCTAGCTGAAGGAACGATGCAGGAACTTAGATCTCAAGCAGGTATGCCAGGTTCAACGCTTGAAGATGTATTCATGAAGGTGACTGGAACGAATGATGTCCGCAGTATCGTTGAGGCACTTGCGAGATGAATCTAAAACTCGTCTATAGACTCGCAATGGTGCTTGTGGTTTCTCAAGTTCGCGCCACGAGAAGTAGAGTTCGACTAAAATCTTTCAGACGACCGATCGCAATCTTTGCCGTCGGTTTGATAGCTTTCTTTCTAGCTTTCATCTTCTTTTGGGAGATTGCTCCCGCGATCTCATCAGTTGAAGGAGGAGGCATAGCTCTTGAAGATCTAACTCGGCAGGGTCTCATCGGCTTACCTTCATTCGTAATCTTTTTCACTATTCTCAGTGGACTATTGTGGGAGCTGAGCTACTCAGCTCAATTCTCTTCTACTGACATAATCAACGCGCTTCCTCTTTCGGCCTCAGAGTACGTTCTCGGTTCATCGCTGTCGGTAGCTTACTCTTACTCTTTGATTCCGGCCATAGGCCTCGGGGCCACACTGGCTTTAGGGGTTTACTTCCATAGCATAGACCTTTGGATGATGACGGCGGTGTTCACGTTCATGGGAACTTTTCTAGGCGCATTCGTTATCGAGATAGTTCGAGCGGTGATGAGTAGAACATCTTCTGCTTTCTACAGGCGAGGAGGAAGGATTGCTATCGCGACTCGTCTGATAGGAGCTGTCTTGATACTCCTAGCCTTTCAGCTTGCGTTCAATTATAGAGTCATGTACGTCCTTCTGCAAAGCGTAATGACGGGCATAACGGTCGCATGGTTCATTCCGGTCGCTTGGCCCTCGCTGGCTGTAATGGAGAGTGATCGAGGGAATTACGCCATTGCATTTACGCTCGCTGTTTCGTCACTGGTTTTTATGGTGGTCATGTTCTGGTTGAGCGTTAAGCTTAGGGAGAGGTACTGGGTGCCGATTCCCGCATCCATAAGGATCACTACTACTCCTTATTCTCCAAGAACTGGTTTTCTAGGAAGGTTGGGGTTCTCTTCCGCGGAGTCCGCGATCGTTAGGAAAGATCTTAGATCATTGACAAGAAGAAGAGAGATGGCTAGGCTTCTCGCTATTCCTGTGATAATACTTGTCTCCATGCTTGCGTCATTCACTTCATCTGGAGGAAGCGAGCTTGAGTTTCTAGCGTTTAGTTTGGTCTCTTTTTCTCTGGCTGTTGCCATATTTTCCTTAGTCATGTCTATGATCAGTATCGGCCAAGAAGCATCGGCTATCTGGAACATATATTCGTCTCCAATAGCTCCGAAAGAAATTGTTAAAGCGAAGCTGATGTTAGGGTTCTTGATCTCGCTAGGCGTTCTTCTGGTCATTCTCTTGGCTTTCGGCCTTTTATTTCGACCTAATTATCAAGTTTTGATTCTCTTCTTCTTTCTCGGTCTTTCTCTAGCGATAGTTGAGACCTCCGTCGGGTTGATGATAGGTTCTTGGTTTCCTGATTTTGGCGAGATCCCTCGGAGTCGATTCGTCACATTCTCAGGAGGTTTCGTCGGAACGATTGCCGGCTTGATCGTGGCAGGTATCGTCGGGGCGCCAGCATTCATATACGCTTTTGTCGGATCGATGTTCCAATCGAGCGAATATTCGCTTGCTGCAGTGACTGCTCTGACCATCCTTCTGGGAGTAGCTGTTTCTATTATCGCGTACAAGTTGAGCGTACTCAAAATGTCGGAGCTTCTTAAAGAGCTACCAACCTAGAAAGCGGAGTAATTTTGATTTCTAGGTGGAGACCGGAAGATACATGGGAACGATTTTGGGATCCGACGATGAACTTGAAGAGATACATGCAGCTATTGCAGCGTGCCAGAGATGTGAACTTGCCGAGACTAGGATCAAGGTCGTTCCAGGTGAAGGTTCGGATAAAGCCGACGTGATGTTCATAGGCGAAGCGCCCGGCAGAGACGAAGACGCGCAAGGAAGGCCTTTCGTTGGGAGAGCTGGAAAGCTTCTTGATAGGCTTCTAGCTGAGATTGGGATCGAAAGGAGCGAAGTTTTCATTGGAAATGTGTTGAAATGTAGACCCGTCTCTATCGAAGGTAAAGACCGGAAGCCGACTGAACAAGAGATTTCAGCTTGCTCGCACTTCCTCGACAGCCAAATCGAGAAGATCAAGCCCAAAGTTATCTGCACCCTCGGTGATACCGCAACACACTATATCCTTCGGAAGTATGGCATCAAGCTAGATAGGATTAGTAAGATTCACGGTAGAGTTTTCGAAGCGGATAAGCTGGAGATAATTCCTCTCTTTCATCCTGCCGCTGCATTGTACACATATTGCCTTGAAAGGGTTATGAGAGAGGATTTTAGGAAGCTCAAGTCTATACTGAGCCAGAAAGCATTGGAGGGTTTCGGAGCCTAGCTCTGACGCAGTCGTTTTAGTCAGTTTCACCGATCTATTCCCTTTTAATGATGATAGAAATCTATATTCATCAGGTTATCTTCCAAGAAGAGTGATTTGCTAGAGAGAGTATAACCAGATTGTCAACTCAGATAAAGTGGCTTGACGACATTATCCTTCCTGAGCGGACTGCCGACCTCGGACTGCTGGAGGGTATAGAGGTTGCGAGCTACCCCTCGAGCAGCCTATGTCTACTTTGCAAAGGAGGTAGGATGCTCTGCGGTAAGCTTCGTTGCCCTGTGATCGCGAAGGCGCAGTCGCTGGCGAAGTATGGGCAGATGCTGGATTCCGATGTTGTGGATGGGTCTACTCCTCCCGGTGTCTTCGTAGGCCGAATGGGATATCCGCGAGTGTATATTGGGCCGATGGTTCCTCCTTATCACGGGGATACTGAGATTCTCGATACCCCTGAGATGTGGATGGGGAAGTCTATCGAGCAGATCATCGATTACAGATTCTCTTTGATCAGAGGGAAGGCTCGAGCAAGCGTTTATGATGCTCAATCCGGGGGAGGGCTCCTTGAAAAACTTCAAGAGTTGGCTATGGGAGTACATCCCGCGGATTCTCAGGTGACTTTCACCAAGAAACCGAGAAAGATTCTAAGTTTGAGTGAGGAGACTCAGCCTTTCGGCCCCTCTGCCCCCTTGAAGTCTTTTAGGACATCGCATGTAAGTGTGGACAAGAGGATTGAGAAAGCCTACTACGATGGGGATTTGAAGGCTGCTGAAGCTTTCTGGGGACTCTACCGTAAAGGAGTACTAGTGACGAGGATTCAAAGGGCTCTGAGCATCGGGATGTTCGGTGTCGGGCAAAGGAGGAAGCTTGTTCCAACGAGATGGAGTATTACAGCGGTTGATAGCGGCCTCTCTTTGAGACTTGTGGATGAGATTAAGCAGCATGAGACGATCGATGAGTATAGGGTTTACAGCTTCAGGAATCTTGACAATATCTTCGTGGCTATTCTAATGCCTGAACGCTGGAGTTTCGAGTGGATTGAGGCTTGGTTCCCTAAGACGACGTGGAACGTCGATGGAACAGCTCCAGCCTTGATGGGTGACTATGAAAGTTATGGCGGCCGCACCACTTACGCTAGTGTCGGAGGATGCTACTATTCTACAAGGTTGGCTGCCGCTGAACGGCTTAGCATGGAACGGAGGCAGGCTTCTGCTCTTGTTCTGAGAGAGATTCACCCGGGCTACATTGTCCCTGTCGGAGTTTGGAACGTTAGGGAGAGTGTTCGAAGCACTTTGAAGACTCAACCCGCCAAGTTTGACGTTCTCCAGAAAGCTTTGGGCTACGCGAGTTCCAAATTGACGATCCCATTGAGGAAGTGGATTGAGAACAGCGTGATGCTGAAGCAAGCTCTCTTCCAGAAGAAGATTACAGATTTCCTTCACGGAGACAGAAACTGAATGGTTGACGTAGACTACTCCTACGTGAACTGCAAGACTGCTCTGTCTTTGAGTAGGCTGCCAGGTCTCTATTATTCCTTGAATCCTTACTTCGGCTGCGAACATGGCTGCGTCTATTGCTATAGCCGCTCCGTATTTCGAGATAGAGAACTTGCATTGAGTTGGGGGCGTTTTGTCAAAGCTAAGAGCAATATCTTAGACGTTCTCTCTCGTGAGGTGAAGCGAAAGCCCTCTAGAGTTGTTGGAGTTAGCACAGTGACCGACCCATATCAGCCTTTTGAGTCTAGGCTCCAGTTGACTAGACGTTGCGTCGAGATGCTATCCCGGCACAACTTTCCCGTCTCCATTCAAACAAAGTCTGCTCTCGTTCTACGGGACCTCGACTTGATCAAGCCGGATAACTTCGATGTTGGGATCACTCTCACTACAATGGACTCTGGTTTAGCCAGCAGACTTGAGCCGAGAGCTTCTAGACCTGACGCAAGAGCCAACGTCCTAGAGGAGTTTGCTTCTGGATGTGTAAAAACATGGGTTTTCCTCGGACCTATCATTCCATACGTGAACGATCATGAAGACAGTATCTCGCAGGTCATCGAGATCGCTTCTAAGACGAAGAGCAGGCTTCTCTTCGATAAGTTGAACCTGAGGCCTTGGGTTCTCGAGTCTATACGACCTTTCATGGAAGCAGAGCATCCCGGCGTTTGGGATAACCTACGTGAACTGGTTGGCGGGAAATCTGACTATTGGTCGAATCTTTCCTCTTTGATCCGTAAGATATGCGCCAACAAGAGTGTTCCTTGCGAGTCTGCTTTTCAATCCTAATTGTGAACTGTACAACCGCAAGGGTACGTGTTAGTTCGGATCTATCTTCATTATAGGTCGGACGACACGTCAAGCCTTATTAGCTGGTGCTCTTTTACTTTACTTGGGTACAGTATGTCAAAGCTTGATGTGCTTTCAAGAGATGGAGCCACACATGTTCTTCTTCGGCTCTGCACGGGGGAGGCTAGGTTCAAAGAGTTGAACGAAGCTGTCACTAACACTAGGACGTTGACTAGGAGGTTAAACGAGTTGGCGGCGGAGGGTTTGATTCGGAAAGCTGGAGCTTGCTACATGATTACAGGCGAAGGCTTTGATATCGCCCTTAAAGTGGCTGAGCTTGAAGGAAAAGCCGGACATAGGCGGGTTAACCACGAAGAGCTCGTCAAGATTAGATTTGGATGGATGAGAATCTCCTTGATGCGTCTCGCTGAACTTTTTCACAAAGAGTTTGGTGATGAATTGATCTCCATCGTCCTTTATGGTTCTGCTGTGAAAGACTCCTTCCAACTGGGCAGGAGCGATATAGACTTGTTTTACACAGTTGAAGACGACTCGAGAAACGTTTGGCAACGTGAAGAAATTGTGTTCAAAGGCTTTCAATCTACATGGGAGTACAGAGCATGTGACTATTGGCTTAAGGCGCAGCGATTCTACGGGTACCCGGAGGTAACTACAGCATCGCTACAGAAGAGTTACGCCAAGAAATTTCAACCCATGTATCTCGATATGATTTCTCACAGAGCCGTTCTCTATGACGCAGAAGAGTTTTTTCAAAATTTAATGAAGAAGCTGAAGGAAGCGCTCAAGGCCCTAGGAACCATTCGGATTGAACACTCAGATGGAACGTACTTATGGTTTCTAAAGCCCGACATCGCCCCTGGCGAATCGATACAGATAAGCTTGGGTTAGGCAGATGGCCGTAAACAGGGACAGGGCTCAAGAAGCGATCAAGAGTGCAGAGCGAGAGTTCAGGAGCGCTGTCACATGTTTAGAGGAGAAAGACTACGTTGGATCATTGAAGTATGTTCAAGAATGCATGGAGTACGCGGTGAAGGCGGTTTTGATAGCCTACGGAATAGATTACCCCAAAATTCATGCTGTAGGCCGCTTCCTATATGAAATAAGGGAAAGGTACCCTCAATGGTTCCTTAAACAAATGCAAGCCGTAGCTGAAGTCACAGACAATTTGGCCAGAGGGAGACCGAGATTCAGGTATCCCTACGAACATCCTCCAGAACAATATGAAACAATGGCGAGGGAGATCCTACCTAAGGTTAAGAAAGCCTTAGAAAGCTGCCGCAAGCTCATTAAAGAACTCTTCAGGTGACTTGCTCCCACCCGTAAACGATGTGAGGTTTCTAGTTCGATTCCACGCTAGCATCCAGCACTTTTTTTCTCTACTCGTCAAGGTCGTTGCTTCATCTTGTTATGGGCTGAGTTTGCATAAGTTCGATCTTGCTGTCTGGTTTTTGTACAAGGAGGATGTGAATTGATGATACCTCAAGTATAGCTCCGATGACTATACGCTTAGCGTATATGGAGAGCTCCGAACGGCCAAGGTGCAGGTGAATGTGAGGCTCGAGGAGAAGCTGCTCAGAGAGGTTGAAGGCTTGGTGGAGAGCGGATTGTACGCAAGCAAAAGTGAGGCCTTCGCTGAAGCTTTGAAGCTGCTTTTGAAAGCCCAAAAGGGGAAGACTATCTTTAAGAGGACAGAGAGGATCAGAGAGGAGAGTGAGGCTTACCCCGGCGCGAGCGAAGCATTGGTAGAGACGCATAAAGAATCTTGCGAGAACTAGAGGAGGAGAGCCGCCGTTAAATGCAGAATGTATTCACGCATCATGGTCATCAAACCTTTCGGTTCCAAGAAGCTTCTCAGAAAGCTTGCCAAGAGTGATGGGAGAGATAGGGAGAAGCCCGCCTTTTTAGGTGAAAGAGAAAGGATTGATTGAACTAGAGAGATGCTAACGCTCTTTCAGGTTCGGTCTCGATATTTACGGCGTCGATGCCTTCCTTCTTGGCTACTTGGATGAGCTGGTCGTCTGCGCTTAGGAGGAGATTGCAACCTACCTCTTTTGAGGCTGACACTTGAAGAGCGTCAGCCATGTACAAATGATGTTTCAGTATCAGTAGCCAAGATTCGATGAGGGTTTTGGTTGTTATCGGCAGTATTTGAAGCGAGCCCAGTCGAGTCATTTTTATCGACTCTGAGAGAAAATCTGACAGAGCTGTCTTGAAAGCGTCTTCTGAAAGTAGCCCTCTTGAAAGATGCTTGTTGAATACGCCAAGCACCTCTCCAGCATTCCAGATTGAGAATGCAAATCTCAATTTTTCAGCTTCAGCCTTCTCGTAGATGACATCTACGACCTGTGAGCCTTTCTCCTCGATGTACCGCTTAACGATACTATTTGAATCCAGATATGCGAGCTTCACGTTCATCCCTCATCTTTCTCACAACTTCAGCGGATGAAGTTCTCAGCTTAGGCCGCCTGCCTTTGATCTCATTGCTCGATGGATGGATGCTGGTGCCCGTTCCGATGATGCTGGAGAAACTCTTCAACAGATCTGCAGCGTTGAAGCACTTTATGGCCTCCTCGACCGCAAAACTCAGCCTTCTGAGTCCTCCATAATTTGAAGAGACCACTTTCTTGAATTCGGTCCATGTCTCTTCATCAATCACTATTGTCGTCTTAACGGTTCCCAAAAGTTTCACCGTAAAGATTGTTTACCATCTAGAAGATAAACCTTACGAATCCTTCACGTTATCATAAATAGTCCTACTAAAGGCCCAGTCGGACATGGACAACAGCTCCACTATCCATTACTGTACGCGCATCATCTTCAGATATATTTGAAGAATCTATGGGGGTCGCTCCAAGTACATCGCCACTGCGATCTTCGTAGCTTTTAGGATCAAAATGCACTTGACCATAGAAATTCCAAGAATATCCTAAAGGAGCGCACTCAATCCTAGGTCAAGAATTTTGGGAATTGAAGCACGCCTGACGAAGGATTGTTTTGTCTCGTTTTGAGGACACCTGTCATTGCGGATGCAAACTGATTCTTTAGGAAACAGTCGTCTTAACTGAGTTTTGATTGAAGTGCGTTGCTAGACGTTAACGCGATTTGGGTGCTTCGCAGCGAACTCTTACCGGGCATGTTTTGCATTTCTTCTTTCGGCAGAAGTCTCTTCCCATTCTGACCAAGGCGGCTTCCAGGTCGATGAAGCTGCCTTCCTTGATTCCGCTTCGTCTCCAAACATCTTTCAACCGTTTAAGTATGAGCGCCTTCTCCTTCTCGTCCTTTCCAGTGAGCTTGGTGAAGCCGAGGTTCCTTGAAGCTTCTATAACCAGTTCTCGAGGCATCGGATCTGCTTTCTCCCATATGCCTCTCAACTCTCGGAGAAATATGCTGACGGTCACAGGCCCTATGCCTTTGCCGAGGCTCATCAGCCTCTCTTCTAGGTCTCGCGGGTCTGAAGCCGCTTCGTGGAGGCTGTTCAAGTCTCCTTTGTATCTCTTCTCAAGCGCTCCCATCACTTCGAGAAGCTTGGTCGCTGTCTTGAAGTCGTAGCGAACGTAGCCTCCTTCATCAAGTACTTGAACGAGTCCGTCCCATCCTCTCTCCAGGATCTTGCTTGGCGCTAGAAGGTTCCTCGTCTCGAACTCTCGATAAGTATTGACTACGATCTTCTCCGTTATTCTTGCTCCAAAGAGGATTGAACCGAAAAACCATTTGAAGATCTCAGAAGACTTTCCGGTTTCCAGATCTATTCCAAGTTTCTTCGAGAACCTTTGCCCTAGCTCTCGAATTAGCGTTCTAGTCGACTCACTAGTTCGCATCTCTTCCACTTGTCGCCTGCCCAAGATCCTACTTGAACCCTATCTCTCGAAGGAGCTTAGTCGCCGTCCTCGTAAGCCTATACTGGGAAAGCTCCCCAGCCTTTACCCACCTCGCTTTCGAGGCGTCCTGAAGTTTCCCTCCAACTGGATGAACCAGGAAGTCGACCAAGACGTAATGGAATTTGAGTCTCCTCGATCTGTCGTAGACTATGTTGTCAACCACATCGATGAGTTTGTCTATCTTCACCTCTAGGCCAGTCTCCTCTCTAACCTCACGTTTCACCGCATCTCTAACTGATTCGCCGAGTTCAACCAGTCCACCGGGAATCGACCAAAATCCCTTTCCAGGTTCATGTGTACGCTTCACTAAGACAATTGAGTTGCCTTTCTTGACTACGCCGCCGACCGCGACCATCGGTAGCTTAGGATATTCTCGTTTCATTGATAGTCCCTTGTCAAGTTCTGAAGGTTCCTACTAGTATTATTGGTTTTATGCGCATTTTAATTGGATACCCTCTGCTTCTAGACGTGCATTGTTGTTTGATAAAGGTTGGCTATCTCTATCCTCGTTTTTATGGAGATCAGGTTAAGTAAGACCGCTAGCGTAAGTGAATAACTAATAGCGCAGTGATAATCGATACTCGAGGGGCTGTCGAAAACCTTTGTTTCGAAAGAATGCAAAGCACCTCTTGGCCATACTCATAGCTGTGACTGTCCTTGTGGTAGCGTTGGGGAACGCAGCCTTCTCGGCAGCCAAGGAGGAAAGTAGTAGGCTCCAGAGTAACCGAACTCAAATACAACGTGACCTCGGAGCGATTCCCGTAGCATTTGAACCCACAAGTGGGCTTCTCTTAGACAACAAGACTCACGTCGTGTTCCTATTCAGCACCACTTGCCCTGCTTGCGAGGATAGTACAAGGCGGTCCATCAAAGAACTATACTTAACTTGGCTGGGAAACCTCACCTATGATGAGGTTTCGCTTAGCACAATCAATTACTACCAGAAGAAGGAAATTGAGGAAGCATACTTCAAAGCATTCAACATTCCAAGAAACGAGACCAGCGGACCCGTACTAGTCGTCCATAACTCAAGAGAGGGTCTGATCTACTATCCTCCATTCGAAGACATCAAAGTTCAAAAAGGAGTATACTACTTGACGAAGGGGTCTCTGGTAGACGCCGTACAGAAGAAGAACGCGGGAAAGTTCTCTCAACTTTTAATCTATGCACTTGGAACGATCTCCGGCTTCAACCCTTGCCTAGTTGCACTTGCATCCTTCTTCTTTGCCAGTGCAACCCAGACCGAACTTAAGAGCGTGGCCAGAAGAATTGGTCTAATCTCGCTTGGACTAGTATACGCCTACATAGTCTTCTTCTCCCTTATAGTCTCGAACCCGACCGTGATGGGTTCTTTGGCAACGTCGACTTGGTTAATCGCATCTATATTGGCTTCTGTGGGTCTACTTCATTTTGCGGAAGTTGGCCAAGACCTGTATTCTAGGAGATGGGGTAGCGGAACCAATACGGAAGCTAAAGTGCCTTTATTCAGAACACCTAAATCTCTTAAGGGATTTGTCGTTAGGGTTCGGGAGCTTAATAGTCCTGTCTTTGACTTTGTGCTAGGCATGATCTTTTCACTCATAAAGCTCCCGTGTATTGCAATGCTCTTCGTCGTTATGTTGGTTAACTCTACTACGCCGCTTACAGATGCCGTGATCTTTACGTTTGGAGTGGCCTCCCCAGTCATCGTAATGGGCGCACTCATAGGATTCGGTATGGTCAATGTTAACCGCCTAA
>Ga0315280_10001939_pt1 | contig 34420 bp, 25 predicted proteins | sample YL17G06_40_MG_FD_203697 | JGI IMG/M metagenome (GOLD analysis project Ga0315280, IMG submission 203697) | Sediment microbial communities from Yellowstone Lake, YNP, Wyoming, USA - YL17G06_40 | ecosystem: Environmental > Aquatic > Freshwater > Lake > Sediment | place: USA: Wyoming | collected...
AAAATGTCATACCACCCCTGCTCCACTATGGGACTCATGCTGAAACCGTCGGGCCCTCCGAATGCAGCACCGAGGAGCACCAGCACGTTCTCGGCTAGCGGCACAGGCGTGCCAAGGGAAGGCTCGAGGTAATCCCAACGGAGAGCCCCCAGCACCCACGAGTAAGTTGGGTCGAGCTCGGCCCCAGCCCCGAACTCCGGAGGATAGGGAAGGCCCGTCGGTATGTTCTGGAATCCCCCTTGCGCGAGGAGGCTGTTTGAAGAGCCTGGGATGCTTCCCGTAACACTGGAGAAACCTCCTCCAGCAAAGAAAAAGACCGGGGTGGGTGGGTCAGGCGGGTCAGGCACATCGTACCGACCGAGGAGACCGCCGGTCGTGAACTGCAAGAGGCAGTCCGTGCAAGGCACGTCTATGATCAGGTTTCCATTCTAGTCCCAAACCCCAACCTATGAAATCGGAATGTCGGTTCCGACGAGCCGGCTGCCGCCGGCGTAGGTGACTGTCCCGCCGGAAGTGTTCCAAAACCAAACCGAGCCTGCCTGGAGGGTAACGGCCAACATCAGGGTGAAGAGTGGCACTGCCAGCGCCGCTCTGAGAGTCGTTTGCATAAGACCTCCGCTATGTCGAAGTGTACTCCTTCCCCCCTTATGTCAAGAGATTTTAGTATGTTGTTATCCTGTTTGTTATCTTGTGGATAGAGAGGACAGCAGGCATAAGGGGCAGCCAGAAGGTTACTTACGACTTCTTCCGATAGTACTTGCTGGTCAGCGCCCGCGCCTGCGCCGGTCCCAGCCGCCCTACCAGCTCGTCATAGAATTCCTGGGCGGTCAGCTTGCTGACCATCGTCATCAGCCGCCGCTCCTGCTCCACGAAGGCCCGCTCGGTGACCGCGTCCGGCTCGAGCAGCGAGGTCAGGCGCCCGTGCAATTCGCGCTGGATCGCGGCCGCTTCGCTCTGGCCCGCCAGGTTCCGGAACTCGCCCGGGTCATCCTTCAAGTTGAACAGCAGCGGGCTGTCCCCTGTGAAGTAGATATACTTCCAGTCGCCTTTGCGGATCATGAAGGAACCCGTGCAGTTGCCTTCGGAGTGGGACTCGCTGAAGGCATATCCGGGATGAGCGCCCGGTTTCCCATAGGCCAGCGGAATCAAGGAACTCCCCCGCAACCCGCGCGGGGTCGTGACGCCCGCGACGTCCAGAATCGTGGCCACCATATCGACGTGCGAGACCGGCGTCTCGACCGCCTGGCCTCGCGGCAGCCCTGCCCCGGCCATGATCAGCGGGACGCGCGCGGCGCCCTCCAGCAGCACGTTCTTCAACCACAGGCCGTTTTCGCCCAGCATCTCGCCGTGATCGCTGGTGTAGATGACCAGCGTGCTCGCGAGGTCCAGTGCATCCAGCAGCCGGCCCAGGTACTCGTCCAGCTCCGAGATCATCCCAAAGTAAGCCGCGCGGGCGCGGCGGATTCGCTCGACCGGGATGGGCGTGGCGATGTTCTTGAAGTTGGCCAGCACCTGGAAGGCGGTGTGCCTGGTCTCGAGATAGCCCGGCGGGATCAGAGGCAGCGGCATCTTCTCAGGCGGGTAGATCCGCTCGTACTTCTTCTGGGCGACCCAGTTGGGGTGCGGCATGTGCATCCCCAGATAAATAGCCCAGGGCCTGCCCGGTTTTCCGGCTTGCTCTCGCAAGAACCCGAGCCCTCCTCCGATCAGCGTCTCGTCGGGATCGGCCCGGTCCTTGAACTGGCCGTTGACCGCCGCACGCTCGTCCGGGCGGAAGCACACCGGCGCCCGGAACAGGGAGGTGATGTCCGGACTACGGGAATGGCCGTGCGAGGTGTTCACTTCCTGGAAGCCGTAATCGACCCCCTGCTCGAGGTCCAGCTTGCCCGAGGCCCAGCAGAAGTAGCCGGCCTCCCTGAGCCGGTTGCCCCAACTGGGAACCCGGCCGTCGAACGGCGTGCTGTTGCAGTAGGAGCCCACGTCGGAGGCGTACATGCCGGTCGTCAGGCTGGCACGCGCCGGGACGCACACCGGGTTCCCGGAATAGGCGTTCCGGAACAACACGCCCATCGAGGCCAGGCGGTCCAGATTGGGCGTCCGCACGACCGGGTGGCCCATGGCGCCCAGCGCCCGCCCGGTGTGCTGATCCGAACAGAGGAAGACGATGTTGGGCCGCTTGGCGGGGGCGCCAAACACCGCCCCCGTCACCAGGGCCCCGGTGAAGGTCCTGCGCGAGATTTCCGCCATGCTGCTACTTTACTTCGTTTGCGGCAGGAAGTTCTCCATGACCCAGACTTCGGATCGTCCCTGCACGGCGGTGAAGGCGATGTGCCGCCCGTCCGGATGGATCGACACATCGCGCAGGCCTTCTGCGGTGAGCTCCAGCTTTCGGGGTTCACCGCCCCGGACAGGGATCAGCCACAGGTCAGCTTTCGAGTCGGCAGAGCTGGCACGCTGGGCGAAGAGCAGGCCCAGACCGTCAGGCGTCCATGCGAGACCGCGCCATGACCGTTGCACTCCGCGCAGCAAGTCGCGCGCTTCTCCTCCCGCAGCCGACATGAGTTTGATGACGCTAAGGACCTTCGATCCGCCCTCCTTCTCCGCAACCATAAAGGCCAACTGCTGCCCATCACGGGAGAGAGCCACGCCGCTATCGTAATAGGAGGGTTCAGTGATGCTATGGAGTTCCTTCTCCTGGCCGGTTTGAAGGTCCCGCACCACAATAGACATCCTTTTAGGGGCGGTGTCCCGCTGGTAGAAAATGGCCTTGCTGTCACGGGACCAGACTGCCGGCCAACCTAGCCTCCCCTTGCCTGAGGAGACAGGGCCGAAGTCGCCTGTTTGGACGTCGATGCGAAACAACTGCTTGAACGCGCCAGCAAGCAAGGACCGGCCGTCAGGGGACCAGTCCGCCCAGATTACTGTTTGGTCGAGCTTCCAGACCAGTTCGCGCACCTCTCCGCTCTGGGTGGAGCGGAGGCACAGCGCCCTGGCGCCCCATGTCCCGGGAGCGCGCTGCGAAAAACAGAGCAACTGCCGTCCGTCGGGCGACCAGGCGGGCCGGTCGTTGGAGCCAACGAAGCGCTGGGTGGCCGGACTCGGCGGGGCGAGAAGCTTGCCGGTGGCAAGGTCAAGCTCGGCGACGTAAACGTCGCGTGTGGTCGTGGAGACGCCGTAATAGTACGAACCGTTCCGGGTAAAACCCATCAGCGTGATGCTTCCCAGGTCAGGCCTAACGAGCCGGGGAGTTCCCTGAGGCTTGCCGTCAGCAACTTGAATCCACCAGAGGCCCATGGTCCCTGTGCGATCGCTCCGGAACAGGATTCTTTTGCCATCCGGCGTCCAGTCGGGAGCCAAATCATTGGCTGGGTGCTGAACCAGCGGGACTTCGCTACCCCCATCCACGGCCAGCATGAAAATATCATGCTCCCGAGAGCCTGGCTGTTGCGGAGAGTCGTAGGCGATGTAGCGGCCATCCGGCGAAAAGCGTACGCGTTCGGAACCACCCCCCAAGGTCTTGAGAACGCGCGCAGAGCCGTCCACGACAGAAACCAGCACAATCTGGTTTCCCTCCTTCCGGCTCAAGATAGCCAGAACGTTCTTGCCGTCCGGGGACCAATCGGTGGGGTGCAGCCAGGTCACCTCGGGATTGCGGTAGAGAACGCGAGGCTCGGACCCGTCCAAGCCGACGACGCGGAGGTCATAGGAACCGTAGTTGTACCAGGTGTAAGCCACCTGCTTGCCGTCTGGGGATGGCACGGAAGTCCACGCGGACTCCCAGACGCTATCGTGTTTTGTCAGCCGTCGTTCCTGTCCCGTGGCCAGGTCGCGGATGGCCAGGTCCTCGCTCGGATGGCGGAATGTCAGATAGGCGCCGTCGCGGGAAGGTGCGCCAAGGGTCCTCGCGCCCGCCCAGACCTGGCGTGTGATTATTCCCGAGCCGCCAGTGGCCTGGGCCACGGCGCCCATTGGACCCAAGTGCGGGCTGCTGCCTGCCGATACCAGCCCCAGCACGAGGACCAGGCCGAAAGCCGCCGAGGGCGCCGGCCGCCGCCAGATCGGACCATGAGCCACAGGCGCCTCTGTTCCCGGCTTCCGATCGGCACGCCATGCGTCCAGTTCACTCGGATAGGCATAAACACTGCTACGGGCTTGGTGCACGTGACGAAGGACCGGCAGCCCTTCGGACTTCTCCCAGCGCTTGGCCGTCCGCACGTCGCGCTGCAGGTAGGCTGCGATTTGCTTCCACGACTCCAGCGGCGTTTCGCCAGCCGGCGTCATACCATCGGGGACCTTCCGCATCATGGCAACGCCTCCACTTTGACAATTTCGAATCGGCTTTTCAAGCCGTGCCATGACAAACCTAGCTCGGGACCGCTCCCGGTGCAAGTGACAACAAAGGGCACGGGCGCCGTGTCCCCTGATGCCCCGGTCTTTTCGCACCCCCGCGCGCGGCTGAGGTGTTGGCGCATCAGCCTGGAACGGTCGATTTCACCGCGATGCGCTGAGCTCGGGCAGGAAGTTCTCCATCACCCAGATTTCGGTCGTGCCCGGATCTCCGGCGGTGAAGGCGAGCCTCTGCCCGTCGGGATGAACGCGCAGGCCCTGCGCGCCCTTTGGCAGCGGCCCGATCTTTTGCGGCTGTCCTCCCTCGGCGGGGATTCGCCAGAGATCGGAGGATGGCTTGCTGCCCCGCAGGAACAGCAGTTGCCGCCCGTCCGGCGTCCAGGCGACCGACGAGAGGGATTCCGGAGCTGCCACGGTGAGCAGGTCGCGAGGCTCGCCGCCCGCGGCAGGAACCAGCTTCAATTCCTTGTCCGTGGCAACCGCCAACTGCCGACCATCCGGCGAGACCGCCATGGAGTTGTTCCAGGCTCCCAGCAGCACCTTCTCCTGCCCGGTTTCGAGCTCCCGCCGCAGGGTCGTATATTGCGGAGTCTCACTGGGGCCTTCTCGGTTCCAGATATTGCGCTTGTAAAAGACAACCTTGCCGTCCGGCGACGACTGCGGGGTCGCAAGGAACACATTCGGCCCAGCGTCCACCAGTACAGTGACATTGCCACTCTGAACGTCCACCCTGTAGATTCCGTAGTTGCTCTGGTGCGCGCCGGCGACCAGTAGCGAGAGCCCGTCCGGAAACCAACTGAGCTGGGGGAACAGGCGCCGGAAGTTCCTCGGGAGCTGGCGATCCTGGCCGGTTTCGAGCGATCGGATCGCGATGAACCTGTCGCTGGAGCTGCCCCCGTGCAACAGATAAGCCAGATACCGGCCGTCGGGTGAGAAGGTGGGTTCCGTGTAAGGCAAGACGAACCGCTGGATGGCCGGCGCCGGCGGGTTCAGGAACTTGCTGACGGCCTGGTCCAGCGTGGCAAGATACAACTCGGTGGAGGCGGTGCCGGTGCCGTAATAGTACGAACCGCTCCGGGTGAACCCGATCGGATTCATCCGGGGCAGATTCGACTTGACCAGTAACGGCGTTCCGTGAACTTTCTCATCCCGGACCTCGATGAGCCAGGCATCCTTAGTTCCTGAGCGGTCGCTCGCAAACAGGATTCGCTGGCCGTCCGGCGCCCACCCCAGCACCCCGTCATCGGCTGGGTGCTGAATCAGCGGGATTTCGCGGCCGCTCCCGATGGCCAGCAGGAAAATGTCGCGTTCCGGCGAGTCTGGTTTCGAGCGGCAGTCATAGACGATGTAGCGGCCATCCGGGGAAAAGGGATTCTTCCCCGGCCAACCCGAACCCGATGTGAGCACGCGCACCGAACCGTCCGCCACGGAGACCAACACGATTTGCCTGCTGACCGTCGCCAGAATGTGCTTGCCATCCGGAGACCACGCCGCAGGTTCGATGTACGAGTCTTGCTTATCACGATAAAGGACCCGGGCGCCGGAGCCGTCCATGCCGATCAGGCGAAGGTCGTAATGATCCTGCTTGATGGACCAAGTGTAGGCCACCTGTTTGCCGTCGGGCGACACGGTGGAGATGACGGCAAACTGGGAAGAGTCCGCCTGGGGGCCCTTGTTGTTGGTGAGAAGGCGGTTGACGCCGGTAGTGAGGTCGCGCACGGCCAGATTGCCGCCGCTGTTCCAGTCCACGTAAGTCAGCAGCCTGCCATCCGGCGACACCCCACCCGACCCGTTCGCCTCAGGGCCGGCCCAGATCTGGTGCGTCGCCACCGCCGCGGGACGCCGCAGCGCGGAAAGCCGGGCCTGGGCTTGGGCCACGATCTCGCGCTGATCGGCGTAGTCGCTCAGCACCCGCTCGTAAGCCTTGCGGGCTTCGGCCTGCCCCAGTTTCTCGTAACAGACTCCTATGCGGAACTGCGCCCTGGCAGCCAGCGCGCGGTTGCTGCCGTGCTGAGCCAGGACCTTCTTGTAAGTCGCAATTGCCGCATCGAGGTTTCCCTCGACTTCCTCCTGATGCAGCGCGGCGCCAAGGAGGGCTTCGGGCGACTGCGCCGGCAGGGCGCTCGTCATCGCCAACGTCAACCAGATCAGTATTGCTTTCATGTAGTCCACAGTAGCCGCTACACCCGCCTCTGCGCGTCAAGCTGCGGTCAAGCTTGGTTCAATTCTCACCCGTCGAACCGGTAACCCACGCCGCGCACGCTCACCAGGAACCGCGGCTGGCCCGGGTTCTCCTCGATTTTGTTGCGCAGGTTGTTGACGTGCGTGTAAATGACACGGTCGGTCAGGAAAACGTCCTTGCCCCAGACCTCCGCGAGCAACCGGTCGATCGAGAGCACCTCTCCACGATGCTCCAGGAACGCGCGCAGCAGCTTGAACTCCATGGCGGTCAGCTCGATTTTCCGGCCCCCGCGCGTGGCTTCGAATCTGCCGAAATCGACGGTCATATCGCCAAACCGGTAGATGCGAGCGGGAGCGGGCGCTTCGCCCGCGCGCCGCAGCACCGCCTTGATGCGGGCTAGCAGTTCCAAGGGGCTGAACGGCTTGGTCACGTAATCGTCTGCTCCCAGCTCGAGCCCCATCACCCTGTCCACCTCCTGTCCCCGCGCGGTCAGCAGGATGATGGGTGTGCGCAGGCCCGCGCGTCGCAGCTCCCGGCAGACCGTGAAGCCGTCCTTCTGCGGCAGCATCACGTCCAGCAGGATCAGGTCGAAGCCGCCCTCGCGCGCCCGCGTGACCGCGGTGGCGCCGTCGCTCACCACCTCGACCAGGTAGCCTTCCATCTCCAGATCGTCCTGCAAGCCGATTGCGATGGTCGGCTCGTCTTCCACTACCAAAATGCGCGGCATGTTCTTCAAACCCTCAGATGGATCGAGAAGGTACTGCCCTCGCCGGCGCGGCTCTCGAACTCGACCGCGCCCCCGTGCGCTTCCACGACGTGTTTCACCAAGCTCAGCCCCAGGCCCACGCCCTTCACCTGCCTGGCGAGCTCGCCGCCTCCCCGGTAGAACTTCTCGAAGATGTGCTTCTGGTCCTGGGCGGCGATGCCCAGCCCGCGGTCCCGCACCCGGATCGACAGGCGGGCGCTGCTGGCTTCCACCTCCAACCACACGGTCTTCGAGTGGGGCGAGTACTTCACTGCGTTATCGAGCAAGTTACGCACCGCCAGGCTCAGGGCTTCGCGGTCAGCCACCAGCGGCGGCAGTTGCGGCGGCACGCTAGCCTCGACTTGGTAGCCTCGCTCGGCCACTTCCGACTGGAACGCCGCGACCAGATCGCGCAGCCAGGTCTCGGTGTCAAGCGGCTCGAAGAGATACTCCTTGCAGCCCTCCTCCATCCTGGAAAAGTCAAGCACGTTCTCGACCAGGCGCGCCAGCCGGTCGCTCTCCCGCGTGATCAGCCGGTAATACTCCTGCCGCCGCTCCTCGCTGGGAACCCGCCCGCGCATCAGCAACTCTCCGAGCTGCCGGATGCCGGTCAGCGGGGAGCGGAACTCGTGCGAGACCGCGGAGACGAAGCCCGACTTCAGGCGCGCGATTTCAAGTTCCCGCTTGAGAGTGCGGGCCGTCAGGTAGCTGCCGAAGACCAGAAGGGCCACCACCAGCAGCAGCATAGCCAGATACAAGTTTTGCCGGCGGGCCAGATCGGCGTACAGCGCGGCCCGATTGCGGGGCCAGACCTGGACCCGCCAGTCACCGAGGGCGCGAACGCCCGCCAGTTCCGGCCCGCCGATGGGGCCGCGGCCAAACCACGTCTTTCCGCCCGGTCCGAGCAGTGACACTTCCAGGTCCGCACCAACAGACGTGAAGGCTTGCGGCCAGACCTGCGCCCTGAGATGACCCTCCGACAGCACCACCGCCGCGAAAGGCTCGGTCCGCCAGAAAGCCAGATGGGTGCCCAGAACGCGGTGCGGAGTTCCCAGCAGTTCCTCGACCGCGCCCGTGAGGCCTAACTTTCGTTGCTCCGTCGCGCGCAGGCGGGCCGCTTCTTCTGAAGATGCCAGCCAGCGCCGGGCGCTGTCGGAGTAGAACAGGTAACGCGACTTCTCCAGTTGCCAGCGCACGTTGATGAGGTCTCGATAGAACTCCAGCGCGCCGGCGCCCGAGCCCAGCGAACAGAGCTCGTGCCTGGCCACCAGGTCCGCCGGGAGCGCGCCGATGCGGGCCTGCGGCAGGGCCGCCAGTTCCCGGTAGGCGCGCTGCGCTTCCTCGAGCCGACCCTGCTTGCGACAGGTGCGCGCCAGGCGCTGCAACGCCAGCGCCCGCCAGGCCGGCTCCAGGGTGGCCAGAGCCTGCTGGTAAAGCCCGACGGCCTGTGCGTAGTCTTTCTGGCGCAGTTCCTGGGTCTCCGCTGCGATCAGAATCGCGGGGAGCGGCTTTTGCGGAGGCGGACTTTCCAGCGGCGCCAGCTCGTAGAGCATCTCGCCCGCCGGAAGAACCCTGGGGCGTCGCGCCTCGAGAAAGACCACCACCGCGGAACCCGGCTCCGCCAGGGCGCGGCGCAACGGCTCCGGCAGGGAGGCGGGGCTGGACTGCTCGACAGCCTGTTGCCACTGACCCAGTTCGCGCTCCAGGTCCCGCGCCGCGAGTTCCGCCGCGCGATCCAGCCGTTCGCGAATCTGCTGGTCTGCCAGGCGCCGCTCCTGCCGCAGAGCGTGCAGCCCGAAGAAGGCCAGCAGCATTCCGGGCAGCAGGATGGTGAGGCCGAACACGATCAGGAGCCCGTGGCCGGGACGCAACCGGAGGAACTGCCGCGCTCGCGCCAGCATGTCTGTCCCATTTTCGCTCCCTCCCAGGTGAAGTTGCAGTCAAGCCTGGTTCAAGATCAGGTAAGATGATTCCTGCGACGCCAAACGAGGAGGTCCGCTTATGGCAGAAGTGAAGTTGATGACACTCGACCCCGGCCACTTTCATGCCTCGCTGATCCAGAAGGAAATGTACCCGAACGTCTCGAAGCGCGTGGATGTGTACGCGCCGCTGGGCCCGGATTTGATCGAGCATTTGGGCCGCATCGCCCGCTTCAACCTGCGCCCGGACAATCCCACCGCCTGGGAACTGGAAATCCACTGTAGCCCTGATTTCATGGCCCGCATGCTGGAGCAGCGTCCCGGCAATGTGGTGGTGCTGTCGGGCCGCAACCGCGGCAAAATCGACCACATCAAGGCTTCCATTGCGGCGGGGCTGAACGTGCTGGCCGACAAGCCCTGGATCATCGCCTCGACGGACCTGCCGCAACTGGAGGCGGCGCTGGACGCCGCGGACCGGCGCGGCCTGGTGGCCTACGACATCATGACCGAGCGCTACGAGATCACCTCGATCTTGCAGCGCGAACTGGTCAATGATGCAGATACCTTTGGCGCGCCGGTCCCGGGCGCCGCGCAGGAGCCCGGGGTCTACATGGAGAGCGTGCACCACATCATGAAAACGGTGGCGGGGGTCCCGAGCCTGCGGCCCCTGTCGTTCTTTGATATCCATCAGCAGGGCGAAGGCCTGTCCGACGTGGGCACGCACCTGGTGGACCTGGTGCAGTGGGTCCTATTCCCGGACCAGGCGCTGGACTATCGCCGGGACCTCCAGGTGCTCTCCGGGAGACACTGGCCCACCGTGATCAGCAGAGCGGAATTCCAGCGGGTCACCGGCGAGGCGGCTTTCCCCGAATACCTCGCCGAGTTCGTGAAAGGCGACCGGCTCGAATACTTCTGCAATAACCAGGTCTACTACACGCTGCGCGGCGTCCACACCAAACTGGACGTGCTGTGGAAGTGGGAAGCCCCCGCGGGCGCCGGCGACACGCACCTGGCCATCTTCCGGGGAACCAAGTCACGCATCGAGATCCGCCAGAGCAAGCCGGAGAACTACCGGCCCGAGATCTACGTGATACCCAACAACGCCGCCGGCAAGCGCGAGGTCCAGGCGGCTCTGAGCCGCAAGATCGAACGCCTGCAAGCGAGTTATCCGGGCATCACGCTGGAAGACCAGGGCGCGCAAATACGAATCACCATCCCGGACCGCTACCGCGTCGGCCACGAGGCCCATTTCGCCCAGGTCACCAACCGGTTCTTCGAATATCTCAAGGCCCCGCAAACCATGCCGGCCTGGGAGAAACCCAATATGCTGGCCAAGCACTACGTCTCGACTCGGGGCGTGGAATTGAGCAGGGAGGGAAAATGAAACGGCGACAGTTCTTTCAGACACTATCAGCGGCGGCGGCGTTTCAGCGCCCGCGGCGCTACGACATTCTGATCAGGAACGGCGAGGTGATCGACCCCGGCCGCGGCTTTCGCAAACGCGCCGACCTGGGCGTTCTGGACGGGAAGATTGCGGCGATCGAGGACAGCATCCCGGCTGCGCAGGGTCAGGATGTGATCGACGCCCGCGGGCTGTATGTCGCTCCCGGACTGGTCGATCTGCACACCCACTGCTACCACGGGGGCACCGGCCTCAGCATCGAGGCTGATCCCATTGCGGTCCGCTCGGGCGTCACCACCTGGGTGGATGCGGGCAGCTTCGGCTCCGACCAGGTGGCGGGTTTCCGGCGCTTCATCGTGCAACCTCAGCAGGCGCGCATCTTCGGCTACGTACACCTGTACCCGAACCTGCGCAACCCGGATGTGGATCCGGTCAAGTACGCGCGCGATGGCATGCGCCGCACCGGCATGGCGGCCACCGCCGAGCGCGACATCATCCTGGGCATCAAAGTCTACGTCGGCTCGAACATGAACGGCCGCTACAGCCTGGATTTTCTGAAGATCGGCCGCGAGCTGTGCGACCAGTTCAAGCTCACCATGATGGTCCACATCAGCTTCGCCCCGCCCGAGACGCCGCAGGTGATGGAGCTGATGCGGCCCGGCGACGTGGTCACACACTGCTTCAATACGCACACCCTGGGGGTCCTGGACCAGGCCGGCAACTTCAAGCCGGGCGTGAAAGAGGCCCGCGCGCGCGGGGTGCTGTTCGACGTCGGCCATGGCGCGGGGAGCTTCAACTTCGGGATCGCGCGCAAGGCCCTGGACGCCGGCTTTCTGCCGGACACCATCTCCACCGACCTGTACAACGTCAACACCAACGGCCCGGTCTTCGACCTGCCCACCACGCTCTCGAAGTTCCTGTACCTGGGTCTGAGCCTGGAGGACGTGCTGGTGCGCGCCACCGCCCGTCCTGCCCGGATCATCAACCGCATCCCCGGCATGGGAACCTTGGAGATCGGCGCGCCCGCCGACATCGCCCTGCTGGCCATCGAAGATGGGCAGTTCCAACTGGTGGACTCTCAAAAAAACGCCGTCACTGCACCCAAACGCATCGTGAGCCGGCTCACTATCTGCCGCGGCAGGCGGCTCACTGCACCGCTTTAGCCGTCAGGTTCTTTGAACCGCAGAGGCGCCGAGACGCAGAGAAAACTCAACAAGTGCTTCTCTGCGTCTCCGCGTCTCCGCGGTGAGCAGTTTGGCCGTTTAGCCCAAGCTCTGAATGAACTGCTGCATGCGCTGGTAGTGTGAGCCCTTCCAATACACCTGCCCGCAAGAAGCACACTGGCGGAAGTCCTGGTAGTGTTCACTCGTTCGGGGCGGCAGTTGGCCGGCGATCTCTTCTTTGGCCACCGGCTCGAGCAGGCCGTTGCAGCGCAGGCAGCGCGTGAAGGCCGCCACTGAGCCGCGCAGGTCGAAGCGTTCCAGGACCTCGAGCAATTGCCGCCGCGGCCTGGTTTCCCGCACGCAGTAGCCGTGCTCGACGGCCCGGCGCTTGAGCAGATTGCGGTCCCGGGTCAGCAGAATGCGCTCTTCCTCGCGAGACACGCGGGCCAGTTCCTCATCCCGGTAGTCATTCCGGTACAAGGCGTCGAACCCCAGCATGCGCAAGTAGTTCGCCAGCCTGCCCAGGTGGATATCCAGCACGAAACGGGTCTGGCGCAGAGGCCGCGGCCGCACGCGCAGCAGCGGCGTGATGTCGATGGATTCAAACACCGGGTACACGCTGATCCGGTCGCCGTCCCGGACCAGGTACGAGAAATCCACCGACTCCCCGTTCGCCAGAATGAGATCCACCTCGGTGTGCGGGACGCCCAGCGATTCGATCATGTCCTTGACCGACCCGCTGACCTCGAAAGACTCACGGAAGGCGACAAACCTTCTGGGGGGCGGAAGGAAATCGTTCAGCTCCGCATAGAACCGAAAGCAAGCAACCTTCATGGACTTTTAACCGCAGAGGCGCCGAGACGCAGAGAAAACTCAAAACATGGGAATCAACTCTGCGTCTCTGCGTCTCTGCGGTGAGATCTCCGCCGCGATTTGACGGTCTCCAGAATGACCGGCACCAGCGACACAAGAATGATCAGGAAGATCACCTTCTCGAAGTGCCGGCGCACGATGGAGACGCTGCCCAGCGTGTAGCCCAGCATGGTTACGCAAAACACCCAGCCCAGCACGCCGCCTACGCTGAAGGCCAGGAAGCGCGGGTAGCGCATCCCGGTCACCCCCGCCAGGAAGGGCGCGAAGGTCCGGATGATCGGAATGAACTTGGCGTACACGATGGTTTTGCCCCCGTGCTTGTCATAGAACTCCTTGGAACGCATGAGGTGCTCGCGCTTGAACAGCCGTGAATTGGGCCGCCGGAAGATCACAGGCCCGCTCCGGCGTCCCAGGAGGTATCCCGTGCTGTCGCCGATGATGGCGGCTGACATCAGCAGCAGGTTGACCAGGACGATGTGCAGCTTGCCCGCCCCCGCCACCACGCCCACGGTGAACAGGAAGGAGTCGCCCGGCAGGAAGAATCCGGTCAGCAGGCCGGTCTCAGCGAAGACTACCCCGAACAGCAAGGCATAACCCAGCCAGCCCGTCAGCACGGTGGTCAGCAGGTGGATCAACCGGTCAGGGTTGGTCAGAGTGCGAAGAAACTCAATGAGAGCGTTGATCATCCGGCCGTGTGGGATAAGCTTTAGCCTGTCGTCTGGGGGTCCTAACTTCGATAGCTGCCTACCAGGCGGTTGATCACGTCCTGATGGATTTTCACCTTGCCCTGCCGGATCAATGCCGTGCGCAAGGAATCCTCGAACAGTTCCATACGCGCGCTGGCTCTCTTGCTCTTGATGGCGGCCACGACCGTGTCGCGCTGTGCGGGCAGCTTGCTCAGATCGGGGGCGGTCTTGCTGGCGACCTTGTAGACAATCTGCTGCTCACCCGCCGCCACCGGTCCCAAAACCGTCCCCACAGGCTGGGTAAAAGCGTCGATGACCGTCCCGGCCGGACCGATTCCGTCGGCCGCCCCGTCCACCCCGAAATCCTGAGTGGTCTTGACCTCCAGCCCCATGGCCTGGGCCACTTTTTTCAGGTCACCCTGGAGCGATTTGGCTTTCTCGAAGGCCTCGCGCGCCCGCTGCTGGAGCAACTGGGCGGCTTTCTCACCCCCAAGCTGGTCCTTGATCTGCTTCTCGACCTCTGCCAGCTCGGAGGGCGCGGCGGGGAAAATGTCAGTCAGAACCGCTACCACCAGTTTGTTTCCCTGAACCTGGATCAGCGGGGTGACCTGGCCCTTCTGAAGGCTTCCGACGGCCTCCATCACCTCCTTGCTCACGCCAATTTCCGGGATGGGATCGGAGTAACCGGCCTTGCCCACCTTGATGTACTGGATGTCCAGACGGCGGGCGATTTGCTCGGCCTCGAGCGGCGTCTTGGCCAGCTCGTCGTGGGCCTGGTCGGCCAGCCGTTGCATGGTCTCAAAAACCGCCTGCCGCTTGCGCTCTTGCGCCAGTTGCGCTTTCACCTCTTCAAAGGACTTCAGCCGCGCCTCCTCTTTTTCCAGAACTTGCAGGATGTGAAAGCCGTACTCGGTCTTCACCACGTTGCTGATTTGCTTGGGCTTCAGCGAGAAGGCGGTCTCCTCAAAAGCTTTGACGGTCTGGCCGCGCACGATCCAGTCCAGGTCGCCCCCCTTGGAGGCCGAGCCGGTATCCTCGGAATTCTTGCGGGCCAGTTCGGCGAAGTCCGCGCCCGCTTTGATCTGTTTGAGCAGTTCCTCGGCCCGAGTCTGGATCTTGGGGATCTCCTCGGACGGCTTCTCAGTGGTTTTCAGCAGGATGTGACGGACCTTGACCCGGTCCGGCACCCGGAACTCTTCCTTCCGGGCATCGTACAGGCGCCTCAGATCGCCCTCAGGCACCGTCATCTTCTGCCCCACTTTGGCCTCATCGATCAACAGAATGGAGAAGCCCCGCTTCTCCGGGGATTGATAGGCAGACCGATTCTTCTCGAAATAGCCCCGCACCTCTTCCGGGCTCACGCTGACCTGGGAACGGTACTTGGCGGGAGTCAGCGCGATGTATTCCAGCTTGACCTTTTCGTTGCTGCGGCGGTACTCCTGCTCGACCTCCGCGGGAGTGACGATCACGCCCTCCATGGCCAGGCCCTGGAGTTTCATGGCCAGCAGTTGGCGGCGAATGGTGGCCTCGAACTCGGGAATGGTGAGGTTTTGCTGGGCCAGGAACATGGCATAGACGTCTTTGCCGACGAACTTGCCGTCCTGATAAAGCTGCGGGAGAGAAGCCCGGATGGCCAGCGCCACATCCGCTTCCGTCACCTGGAAGCCCAGGCGGCCGGCTTCATAGGCGAAGGCCCGGTCGGTAATCATCCGGTCCACGATCTGGGGCACATAGAACTGCGCCATTTCCGGCGAGAAGGCCTTGCTTCGCTGGGCCCTCTGCACCTCCAACTGGACCTCGCGCAAGGAGATGACTTCCTTGCCGATCTCGGCCACGATCTGGTCCCGCGAGCTGCCGGAGGTCCCATAGCCGGGAATCAGCGTGACCACCATCGAGATGGCCACCAGCATCAGCAAGCCCCCCAGCAGATAGCGCACAGCCTTGGCGCGGCTGCGAAACAGATCAAACATAATGGAAACTCCTCGGGACCTTTCAGTATAGCGGAGATCGGTTCGAGCTTGTAGCCTGTAGCTCGTAGCTCGTGGGCCCGTACCGACCACCGGCTACTAGCCACAGGCTACAGGCTACAAGCTACAGGCTACTCGCTGTACCGCAGCAAGACCGCGGTGATGTTGTCGGGCCCTCCGGCCGCCTTGGCGCCCTCGATCAGTTGCCCGACCAGCTCGGGGATGGGGGCTAGCCGGGAAAGTACGCTTGCGATCTCTGCATCGCCCATCGGTCCCGAAAGGCCGTCCGAGCACAGAAGCACCTGGTCTCCCGGCGTCAGGGTTTCCTCGTGGATGCGGACCAGCAGATTAGGGGTCGTCCCCACCGCCATAGTCAGCACGTTGCGATGCGGGAAGTTGCTGACCTCTTCCTCGGTCAGGCCGAACCGCAGGCGCAGCTCATTCACCAAGGTCTGGTCGTAGGAGAGCTGCGAGAGCGCCCCGGCGCGCCACAGGTAAGCCCGGCTGTCGCCGACGTTGGCGATGGTCATGCGCGGCAACTCCCAAAGCGCCGCCACGATGGTCGAGCCCATCCCGCTACAGCTCTCATCCCGGTTGGCGCGCTCGAGCACGCACCGGTTGGCGTCCTGGATGGCTTCCTCCAGTAACTGTGCCGGGGGCCAGGGGACGGGCGGCTTGCGGACGTAGTTACTCACGATCTCGACGGCCAGCGCGGAGGCCACCTCGCCGCAGGAAGCCCCTCCCATGCCGTCCGCCACGATGGCCAGACACAACGCCGGGTCCAGCAGCCAGGCGTCTTCGTTGTTCTGGCGCACCACGCCAGCGTCAGTGGTTCCCCAGGCTTCCAGCGTCGGCATACTCGCTCATTTTAACCCATATCTCACCGTGCAACCGTGCCGAGTGCAATCTTTGCGGTACCATAGCAGGTTCATCCCCATGCCCCTCTACCAGGTTTTGGTTCTGGCCATTGTTCAGAGCGTGACGGAGTTCCTGCCCATCTCCTCAACCGCCCACCTGGCACTGGCGCCCTGGCTGCTGGGGTGGAAGGACCCCGGCCTCACCTTCGACATCGCCCTTCACCTGGGCACCCTGGCCGCCATTGTGATCTACTTCTTCCGGGACTGGGTCCAGTTGATCGCCTCGGGCTTGGGCTTGCCCTACCAGCGCGATGCCGAGCTCAGCCGGAATCCCAGGCTGCTCTGGCTGCTGGCCCTGGCCACGCTGCCGGCGGGCCTGGCGGGCGCCATCTTCCATCGCCAGGCCGAGGGGCCCTGGCGGGGCCCCTACGTCATCGGCGGTATGCTGATCGCCGTGGGAGTGTTGATGTATTTTGCCGACAAGCTAGGCCGGCGCCAACGGGACCTCGGCGGAATCTCCCTGCCCGATTCACTGGTCATCGGCCTGGCCCAGGCCGTCGCCATCATCCCGGGGACCTCGCGTAGCGGCATCACCATCTCGGCGGCCCTGCTGCGCGGCCTGGACCGCCCGGCCGCCGCCCGCTTCTCGTTCCTGCTTTCCGCGCCCGTCTTGGCAGGCGCCGCCGCTAAGGCTCTCTGGGATCTGAGGAAGCAGGGCGGAATTCCGCCGGAATCCCAGCTCTCCCTTCTGGTGGGCCTGGCGGTGAGCGCCCTGACCGGCTGGTTGGTGATTGGCTTGTTCCTGCGCTTCCTGAAGCGCCATGGCCTGAAATTATTTGTTTACTATCGGATAATTTTTGGCATAATAGTAATTGCTCTGGCCATCCTCTTCAGCCGCACGGCGGGATGAACGGTTCATCCTCCAGCGCATCTCCGCGCCTGAGTGAAGCCGGCGGGATTCTCCTGCTCATTCTCGGACTGGTGATCTGGTTGAGTCTGCTCTCCTATCACCCCGAGGATGCATCCTGGAACACCGCGGCTGCTGTGTCCCGTCCGCGCAACCTGATCGGCCCGGCGGGCTCCTACGGCGCCGACCTTTGCCTCCAAGCCTTTGGCGTCATTGCCTTTCTGCTGCCGGTGTTCGTGGTCCTGCTGGCCTGGAGATGGGTCCGTTCCGGGACGCTCGGGGCGCCCCTGGCCAGGATTCTGGGCTGCGTGTTGCTGGTCCTGAGCAGTTGCGCGGTGATGGCCTTGGGACCGGACTGGACACTGTTCGGCGGCGCCATCTCGGCCGGCGGGATGATCGGGATGCTGTCGGCCCACTATCTGCTGGAGGCCTTCAACTTGACCGGGGCTGTCCTCGCGACGGGCGCCTGCCTGCTGGTATCGCTCTATCTGGCTACCAGCTTTTCTCTGGCGCACGTGGCCGCGGTGGCGTCCTGGCCGCTGGGTCCTTTGCGGTTTGTCTGGCGCAGGTGGACCCGGTGGCGCGGCTCGAGGCCGCGCCGTCCGTCTCCGGCTCCTCAGCCGGCCCTGAAGGCCGTCGTGGAACCGCCGGTGGTTGAAACCGAGGATGACCCGGCCCCGGTTCCTGCGCCGGACCCGGTCGAGGAGATTCCGATTCGCGTTTTGGAAGACCCGCCCGCACCCAAGCCGGCCCCGGTGCTTCTGGAGATGGGATCCCGCCGCGCAGATCTCTACGTTGCGCCGGCGCGCACGCGTACCCCCGCCCACTACCTGCTCCCTTGCACCGATTTGCTCAACGAAGCGCCGGGCCGCAACGCCTTTGACGAACAGGAACTCAAGGACCTCGCCGCCCGCATCAAGTCCAAGTTCGAGGAGTTCGGGGTGCTGGGCTCGGTCGTGCAGATCAATCCCGGACCGGTGGTCACCACCTTCGAGTTCAAGCCCGAGGCCGGCATCAAGTACAGCCGCATCATTACGCTCAACGAGGACCTCTGCCTGGGCTTGCAGGCCGAGTCCATCCTGATCGAGCGCATCCCCGGCAAGCCCACCGTGGGCATCGAGGTCCCCAACTCCAAGCGCGAGCTCATCTGTTTGCGCCAGATCCTGGAATCCGAGGAGTTCCGCAAGTCGCCCTCCCACCTCACCGTGCTGCTGGGCAAGGACATCAGCGGGCGCATCAAGGTCACGCCCCTGGAATCCATGCCCCACCTGCTGATCGCCGGCTCGACCGGCTCGGGCAAGAGCGTCATGCTCAACTGCCTGATCATGTCGGTGCTCTACAAGTCCAGCCCCGAGGAGGTGCGCATGATCCTGGTGGACCTCAAGCGCCTGGAGATGGGCCTCTACGAGGGCATTCCCCACCTGCTCACCCCGGTAATCACCGAACCCCGCAAGGCCGCCAACGCCCTGCGCAACGCGGTGCTGGAGATGGAGCGCCGCCTGCGCCTGCTGGCCTCCCAGGGGGTGCGCAACATCGAGCAGTACAACCGCAAGGTCCGGCAGTTGCAGAACGAACCCATCAGCCTGTTCGAGGACAACGAGGAGGCGGTCGAGGACCTCGAGACGCTGCCCTATATTCTGATCCTGATCGACGAACTGGCCGACCTGATGATGGTCGAGGGCCACAACGTCGAGCAGTCGGTGACCCGGCTGGCGCAGATGGCCCGGGCCGTGGGCATGCACCTGGTGCTGGCCACCCAGCGGCCCAGCGTGGACGTGATCACCGGGCTGATCAAAGCCAACTTCCCGGCCCGCATCAGCTTCCGGGTGGCCACTCGGGTGGACTCCCGCACGGTGCTGGACGTGATGGGGGCCGAGCACCTGCTGGGCCGGGGGGACATGCTGTTCCTGCCGCCGGGCTCCTCGCGCCTGATCCGGTTGCATGGGGCGTTCGTGACCGAGCCGGAGATCAACCGAGTGGTGGATTTCTGGAAGGAGCAGGCCAAACCGGACTACGATGCATCGTTTTTGATCGCCCCGCCCTCGGAGGACGACGAAGAAGGCGAGGGCGAAGAGCTTGGGGAACAAGATCCGCTATACCGGGAGGCGGTGCGGGTGGTGCTGGAGATGGGGAAGGCATCCACTTCCACTCTCCAGCGCCGCCTGCGGCTCGGCTACGGCCGCGCCGCCCGCATCCTGGACATGATGCAGAAGGAAGGCATCATCGGCCCGCCCGACGGCAGCAAACCCCGCGAAGTGCTGAAGCGCCCGGAGTGGATGGATGAGGGGGAGGGGTAGGGGATCCCTTGTTGTAGACGGAAGGTGGATCGAAACATGGCGCAAGCTTTGATCACCTCCGACCCCAAGATCATGATGGGCAAGCCCACCGTGGCCGGCACTCGGATCACGGTCGAGCTGATCCTCGAGAAGCTTGCCGCAGGAGAGACCGTCGAGCAGATCTTGTCCGAGCATCCGCGGCTCACGGCTGACGGTCTGCGCGCCGCAATTGCCTTTGCCGCTGAGCCACTTCGGGCGGACGTCATATACCCCGTGGAGAAGCTGGCTGGGTGAAGATCGTCGCGGACGAGAGCGTTGACAGACAGGTTGTTGACCGCCTCCGCGCCGGGGGACACATAGTCCTGTATGTTGCCGAGATCGCCCCCGGTATCGACGATCAGGCTGTTCTCCTCCGCAGCCGGCAGACCAATTTCTCCTTCTGCCGGATGTATGATTGAACGTCGCCTAAAAAGGAGGAACGACATGCGACTGACTACTCTTGAATCCAAGCGCCAGAGGGCTTCCAGCCGGCGGCAATTCTTGCGCGTCTGCGGCGCCTGCACAGCATGCGCCGCTTGCCCCGCACTGGTGAAGCCGGCAACAGCCGCCGAAGGCGAAAAAGCCAGGGTCCGGCTGGTGTTTACTCACACACGGGAGGGACTGCCCACCTGGCCGAACCGCGGGTACGACTACGAGGGCCGCAAGAGAGAAGTGGCCGAGCGTCTCCGGCAGGCCCTTCCCAACATGGAGTTCCTGCCCGTTACGGCGTTAAAGGCCGGCGACGCCAAGACCATCCTCGAGAAGGACAACGAGGTGGACGGCTACATGTGGTTCCTGGTGGGCCTCGGCCCGGCGGTCGGTATGACCATTGCCGCGCAAGGCCGGCCGGTGATCCTGGTCAACGACCTCTATGGCGGGGATGGCACCTTCCTCGGCAACTACCCGCGCGCCAGGCGCGAGGGTCTGAAGGTTGCGGCCGTCTCCTCGTCGCGCTTTGAGGACGTGATCCAGGCGGCCAAGGCCTTCGAGTGCATCAAGCGGCTGAAGTCGGCGGTCATCCTGGACGTGACCGACCGCGAGCCCGCGTCGGCCTCCCGGGCCATTCGCGAGTTGTTCGGGACCGAAATTCGCAAGATCGGTTCCGAAGAGATCAATGCCGTCTACGCCGCCGCCGATCGCGCTGAGAGCCAGAAGTGGGCGGATCAGTGGATGCGGAACGCGGAGAAAATCATCGAGCCCAGCCGCGAAGACATCAGCAAGAGCGGTCTGATGTACGTGGCTATGAGGGACCTGATGAAGAAGCACGGGGCCCCGGCCATCACCATCGACTGCCTCTCGCTGCTCTACGGCGGCAAACTGCCCGCCGCGGCCTATCCCTGCCTGGGCTTCACGCAACTGAACAACGACGGATACGTGGGCGCCTGTGAGGCCGACCTCGAGTCCGCCATCAGCATGCTGGTGATGACCTACCTGGTGGGCCGGCCCGGGTTCATCTCCGACCCGGTGATCGACACGGCCCGGAACCAGATCATCTACGCACACTGCGTCGCGCCCACCAAGGTGTTCGGCCCGAACGGGACCAGCAACCCGTACCACATCCGCAACCACTCGGAGGACCGTAAGGGGGCGGTGGTGCGCTCGCTTCTGCCGCTTGGCGAGATGACCACCACCCTGAAGTTCCTGCCCGGCCGCAAAGAAGTGCTGCTACACCAGGGCAAGTCGGTAGCGAACGTGGACGAGGACAAAGCCTGCCGCACCAAGCTGGCCGTGGAAGGGCCGGACACACGCAAGCTGAAGGCCAACTGGAGCGGCGGCTGGCACCGCGTGACGTTCTTCGGCGACCACCGCGATGCGGTCGAGACCGTCAGCGCGCTGCTCGGCATCAACGTCCTGCCCGAAGGCTGAGGACGCGGCCGGTGGCGCCTCGCCCGGGGGTGGCCGGGCCTCGCGCGGGGCTCGAAGTTGGGTCCCTGGATTGCCCGGCGCTCTATTAATTAAATGTCATCTTTGTGCTCGGCGGAGCATCTACATAAGCATGGGCTTCCATTCTGGGTTCCTGCATCTGTTGCTGATTGCCGCGAGCGCCTCGGCCCCCGTGGCGGCTATGTCAGTGGTGCTATCTCCTTCGGTTCCGTGGTCGGCGCCCGTGGGCGCCGTCGTGACCTGGACCGCCAGGGTGCCGGACGCCAGCCCGGGCAGGCTGTGGTACCGTTTCTTGGCGCAGGGCGCGGGCGAGGATCCCCGCCTGGTACGTGATTACGGGCCCGGCAACACACTGGATTGGACGGCCAGCGAACACGAGGGGGTCTATCTGATCCAGGTGTCGGTAAGGAACCTGGATACCGGCGACTCTGCTGATGGGTGGGCCGCCTACCAGTTCACATCGCGCGCAGCGGGCGGCACGCCCGTCCTCAGCCCCACGGCGAACCCGCTGGTGTTTCTGTACAGCGCGCCGCCCTGCGCCGTGGGCGGCCGTATGCGAGTCCAGTTCCAATCCCCGGATGGATTCACCCAGAACACCGATTCTCGCCCCTGTCTCCCAGGCCTGAGTATGAACTTTTACCTGGCCGGCATGCGCACCAGCACCTCCTACTCCGTGAAACACACCGTCGACACCGGATCGCAATTAGTGGACGGCCCTCGGCTGACGCTGACCACCCCAGCGGTGTCGCTGCCGCTGGCTCCGTACACCGTTTTTCAGCCCCCGCCAACGCCGCTGACCAACGGGATCCTGTTGCAGAGCAGTCTGGGGCAAGGAATGACAGCCACCGATCTGTACGGGAACCTGATGTGGTTCTACCAGGGAAACGTGTCCTTCCTGACGGACCCGGAGCCCGGCGGGCGGTTCCTGGGCATCTACTGGGATGGGAACGTTGATTCTTCCCAGCAGGTTCTGCGCGAGTTCGATCTGGCCGGCATGACCCTTCGCGAAACCAACGCGGTCCGCGTCTCCGAGCAACTCGTGGCCATGGGCAAGCGGCCCATCACCGCGTTCCATCACGACGCCAGAGGGATGCCGGATGATAAGATACTGGTACTGGCCGCCACCGAACGGATCTTGACAGATGTTCAGGGACCCGGCGCGGTGGACGTGATTGGAGACATAATCCTGGTGCTCGATCAGTACCTGCAGGTGGTGTGGGCGTGGGACGCCTTCGACCACCTGGATCCCAGGCGGCTGGCAATCCTGGGAGAGACCTGCGCGCCCGGCGCGGGAGGATGTGCGCCGTTCTACGCGGCCAAACAGGCCAACGACTGGCTGCACGGCAACTCGGTCCAACTCACGCCGGATGGAAACATCCTGTACTCCGTACGGCACCAGGATTGGCTGATCAAGATCGACTACAGAAACGGGCAAGGCAGCGACAACATCCTCTGGCGGCTCGGCAAAGACGGTGATTTCCAGTTCGTCTCCAACGATCCCTATCCCTGGTGCTCTCACCAGCACGACGCCAATTTCCTGCCCAACGATACTTCGACGCTCATGGTGTTCGACAACGGCAACACCCGGCGCACCATCGACCCGAACGCCAACAGCCGCGGGCAGGTGCTCCGGCTCGATGAGACGAACCGGAAAGCCAGTTTCGTGCTCAACGTCGATCTGGGCGCCCTGTCGATCGCGTTGGGCTCGGCCAGGTGGCTCCCGAACGGCAATTACAGCTTCGACGTGGGCTTGATTCCAGGCGATACCGGCCAGCCCTCCACCAGCCTAATGGTGGAGGTGGATCCCTCAGGCAAAATCGTCTACAAGCTTCAGGCCGCCACGGCGGAATATCGCACCTTCCGGATGAGGGACCTGTACACACCCTAGGAGGTGCAGCTTTATGCCCGATCCCGGCATCAACAAACGCACTCTTCTGAAAGCGGCGGCGGGCGCCCTGTTGAGCGGGGCCGCGAGAGCCGAGGACCGCTCTCCCAACATCATCTTCATCCTGGCGGACGACCTGGGCTACGGCGACCTGGGTTGCTATGGGTCGCAGCTAAGCACGCCCCGTCTGGACGGCATGGCCAAGGAGGGCGTGCGCTTCGAGCAGTTCTACTCGGCCAGCCCGGTGTGCTCGCCCTCGCGGGCCGCGCTGATGACCGGGCGCTACCCGACTCGGGTGGGCATCCCGGCGGTCCTCCAGCCCGACAGTACGACCGGGCTGCCGGATTCGGAGACTACCCTCGCCCAGATGCTGAAGGCCTCGAACTACAGCACTATGTGCATTGGGAAGTGGCATTTGGGATCGCTGCCCCAGTCCCTTCCCACCTCCCGGGGCTTCGACGAATACTTCGGCATTCCCTATAGCAACGACATGTGGCCGTCGGTGCTGCTGCACAACACCGAGGTGGCCGAGCAGCCGGTCAACCTCGACACCTTGACGGCACGTTACACCGAACAGGCCCTCCAGTTCATCGCGCGGTCCAAGAACGCGCCCTTCTTCCTGTACCTGGCGCACGCTATGCCGCACCTGCCCCTGGCGGCCTCGCCGCGCTTCCGGTGCAAGTCTGGAATGGGGCTGTATGGCGATGCGGTCCAGGAAATTGACTGGAGCGTGGGACAGATCCTGGACGCTCTCTCGACCAACGGCGTAGCCGAGCAGACCCTGGTGATGTTCTCCAGCGATAACGGGCCGTGGTTCCAAGGGAGTGCGGGCAGACTGCGCGGCGCCAAGGGCGGGACCTTTGAAGGCGGCGTGCGCGAGCCGTTCATCGCGCGCTTTCCGGGCCGCATTCCCCAGGGACTGGTGAGCCGCGGCGTCGCCTCCATGATGGATATCCTGCCGACCGTGGCTCGTCTGTCCAACGCGCACCTGCCGGACCAGCCCTTGGACGGGGTGGACATCTGGCCGCTGCTTACCGGCGACAGCACCGCGGTGGACCGCGACGTACTGCTGTATTTCGACTACTGGGACGCGCAGTGCGCTCGGTTGGGAAAGTGGAAACTGCACGTGTCGCGCCACAACACGCCGCCCTGGACGCCGGAACCCAAAGGTGGCTGCATGAATCTGCCTCTGCCCAGGCCGGAGCTCTACGACCTCGAGGCCGGCCCGGACGAGAGCTACGATGTGGCCGCCGATAACCCGCAAATCGTAGCGGACATCTGGGCACGCATGGAAGCTCTTATCGCTACCTTCCCCGACCAGGTGACGACGGCCTGGCGGTACATCACGGGTCTGGCGGTCGAGGATACACCGTCGGGCGCCTGGCCGGTGTGGAAAGGCCCGTAGTCCGCTCCTCTCGATCCCCGGTCTGGTTCCAGCCTGCCCACCCCACCCGCCTGAGCCGCGGAATCTTCGCGGCGCGGCTCCGCGGGCGTGTCGCGCACTCCATTCACCAGGCAGGTCTCTGAAACGGAACTCCGGTTTGTAGTATCCTTTTCCGTCTGGAGAAACCAGCATGAATCGCAGAGCATTTCTCGGCACAGCGGCGGGGGCGGCCCTCAGGCAGCCCTCCGGAAGCCGATTTAAGAAGGGCATCTGGTGCATGGCTTTTCCGCCATCCATGCCCTACGCGGAGTGCTTCCGGCAACTCAGGAACGCGGGCTTCGAGGGCCTGGATATCCGGCTGGGCGACGAGATCAAGCTGGATTCGACCCCTGACCAGGTGAAACGCCTGGCCGAGCAGGCGCGCCAGACCGGCGTGAGCATCATCAGTATGTACGTCGCCGAGGGCCTGAACAACAACCCGCTCAATCACCCCTCACCGGAGACCCGCGCGCGGGGAGTGGCGGCCATCGAGAAAGCCATCGAGATTGCCACTTACCTGGACCACTGCCCTTTGCTGCTGGTTCCGGGACGGGTCGGATCGGGGCCCAAGTTCACTGTGGGCTACCAGGACACCTGGGACCGCGTCACGGCCGAACTCCGTAAAGTCGTGCCACGCGCCGCGCAAGCCAAAGTGATCATCGGCCCGGAAAACATGTGGAACAAGTTCCTGCTGAGCCCGCTCGAGATGCGCAGTTTCGTGGACCAGTTCCACAGCCCCTGGATGAAAGTCCACTTTGATGTGGGCAACCCGATGCAGTACGGCTACCCGCAGGACTGGATCCTCACCTTGGGAAGCCGGATTGTGCGCGTGCATCTGAAGGACTACAAGCTGTCCGCTCGCTCCGAGCAGGGCCGGTTCGTCGACCTTCTCGAGGGGGACGTGGACTGGAAGGAAGTCATGGCCGCGCTGGTGAAGGCCGGCTACCGCGGCTTCCTGTCGGCCGAGGCGAATTACGATGCCAAAGACCCCGACCAGCTCCAGAAGATCTCGCGGGCCGCCGACAGAATCCTGGCCCTGGCGTGACGCGCATCGGTGACGGGAGGACGTGAAATGAAGAGATTCGGAGTTGGTTTGATCGCAACCGGGTGGGTTTCCGGCGAGTACATCAAGGCGTTTCAGAGGAACCCGCACTGCCAGGTGATTGCCATTTGCAGCCGTGACCTGGAGCGCGCCCGGGCGAAGGCCGCCGAACACCATCTGAAGGACTGCGCAGCGTTTACCGATCTGGGGGACATGCTCAGCATCCAGGGGCTCGACATCGTGACCATCTGCACACCGCACGATCAGCACGCCGAGCAGGGAATCGCCTGCGCGCGCGCCGGAAAGCACCTGATCGTAGAAAAGCCCGTCGCCCTGACGCTGCCCAGCCTGCGGGCACTGGATCAGGCCATCCGTGCCGCGGGAGTCAAGAGCGTCACCAGTTTCGTGCTCCGCTGGAATCCCATGTTCCGCAACGTCCGGGCCATGCTGGAACAGAAACTGATCGGCGATCTTTACTACGCCGAGGTGGATTACATGCACGGCATCGGACCGTGGTACGGCTCCTGGAAGTGGCTGACCAGCAAAGAAACGGGCGGCAGCTCTCTGCTGATGGCGGGCTGTCACGCGGTGGATGGCCTGCGCTGGTTTGTGCAGGATGAAGCCATCGAAGTCAGCGCCTACTCGAACCGCAGCAAAACCAACCCGCTCCAATACGAATACGACCCGAACATCGTCACCATCATCCGCTTTGCGGGCGGCGCCATCGGGAAGGTGGTGTCCCTGGTGGAATGCCGCATGCCCTACGTATTCAACGTGCAGCTTTTCGGGGACAAAGGGACCATCCGCAACAACCAGATCTTCACCACCGAGTGGCCCGGGCAGACCGGCTGGGCCACCATCCCGTCCATTCTGCCGGATTCCGGCGATGTCACCCATCATCCGTTCCAGGCCGAGGTTGATCACTTCGTGGATTGCATCCTGACCGGCGCGGAGTCCCACGCCAGCGTGGCGGACACGGTCAAGACGCACGAAATCTGCCTGGCCGCGGACCTCTCGGCCGCGCAAAGCCGGCCGGTGCGCTTGCCGCTGGCTTGAGCCATGGGATCGCGCGTTCCGCTCAAGGGTCTGCTGCGAGTCATCGCCAGCGAGCAGATGGACCGCTTGCACGAAGGCGCCTTGCGGGTCCTGGAAACAACCGGGCTTCAGATTCGCGGAAGGTTTCTGTTGCAGGCCCTGGCGGAGGCCGGATGTAAGGTCGATTTTGAAAAGCAGCGGGCCTGGTTCAAGCCCGATCTGGTGGAGAAACAGATCGCCGCTCAGCGCGGCCGCTACAGAATGGTCCGGTCGTCGCTCTGGTATCCGTTCTGCCGCGAGATGCCCGCCGGGGACGTGGCCTGGCCGGACGAGTGGTGCGCGGACTTCGGGTTCGCCACGCCGGTCATCTACGATTACCCGAGCGGGACTTACCGCTCGCCTGCCGCACAGGATCAGGCGGAAATCATCCGCCTCGGAAATGCCCTTCCCGAGGTGAAAGCGATCTGCGCGCCATTCGTCTGCGGCAACTTCGACCCGAGAATCGAGATCATCGAGTCCTCGCGCATCCTGCTTCTCAACACCACCAAGCCCGGATGGGTGGGCACGAGCAGCGGCAGGGAAGTAAAGTATCTTGCCGAGTTCGCGGCGCTGGCGGCGGATCGCAACCAGGACGTCTTGCGGACCATGCCGCCGATTTTCGTTCACGCCTACTGCACCACCTCACCGCTCAAGCTGGACACGCGCTCCTGCGAAGTGCTCCAGGAGGCATTCAAATACAGGTTCCCGGTGAACTTCGCCCCCATGCCCATCCTGGGCGCAACGGCGCCGGTCACGCCGGCGGGGGCCGTGGTGGTGGCGGCCGCGGAAATCCTCGGATGCATGACGGCGGCCACGCTGATCGACCCCGAGGTCTTCTACTACGCGACGTCCATTGCCGGCGAGATGGACATGAAGACCACCCAGATCTGCTACGCGACGCCGGCGGCGATCCTCACGGATGCGGCCCTGCACCAGTTGTTCCGCTTCAAGTATGGGATCGTGCTGAACGTCGAGGCCGGCTATGTGGAGGCCAAGTGTCCGGGCATCCAGGCGGCTTTCATGAAAACCTACCGGCAGATGGCATTCGGGTGCACGGTGAGCGCCTCGCTGCCGGTCGGGCTGCTGGATAACGGGGCCGTTTTCTCGGCGGCACAGGCCATGCTCGACCTGGACATGAACCGCGCGCTGTATGGATTTGGCCAGGGCATGGAAGTGAGCGATGAAACCATGTGCGTCGATCTCATCAGCCAACTGGAGTTCTGCGAGAAGAGCACCTACCTGGAGAGCGAGCACACGCTCCGGCACTTCCGCGACGTTCTGTGGGCGACCCGCCTCTTCGACCGCACCTACCGGCGCCCGGGAAACATCCTGCCGCATGAAGAGGACGGCCGCATCCTCGAGAAGGCCGACCGTGCCTGGCGCGAGCTGGTGGCGGCCCAGAAGCCCCTCGAAGTGGACCCCCGCTTCGCCGCGGAACTAGACCGGATTGTGGAAGCGGCTAAGCGCGAACTGCTTGCCGAGGGGACTCCACCCCGTGCTGCTGCTGAGCAGGACTGACGGCATCGAGGCCAGCCGTTACAATGGAGTCGTGATTCGCGAGAGGGTCCTGGCTGCCGCGTTGTTTTTGGGCGTCTTTCTGGTTTACATTTTCAGCCCGAACGCGACTCCGTTCGACTCGCGCTGGACCGTTCACACGGCCCTGAGTCTTCTGCACGAGAGGAACGCGGACCTCAACGAATACCTGCCACTGCTGAAACGTGATCGCTTCTATGGCATTGAATGCCTATTGCCGGACGGGCGCCGCCTCTTTCCGGTGTCGAGCGTGGAGCAGTGCGCGGGCGGCAGCCTGTACAACTTCTACCCCGTGGCAGTCCCGCTGCTGGTCTCGCCCTTGGTGGGCGCACTGGAATGGGGGCTGAAGATCGCGCAACCGTGGCTGGCGCCCCTGGCGCCGCAGATGCGGACCGCGGTCAGGCGTCAGCTCCTGCAAGGGGATCTGGTTTCGAGTTCGAGCGGAGTGGAACTGCTGCTGGCTTCCCTGATCGTGGCGCTTGCTGCGGTGGTGGTGTTCCTTGTGGCCCGGCAGATGACCGGGCTGCCTCTGGCGCTGGCCGTGGCGCTGGTCTTTTCCTTCGCCACGCCGGCGTGGTCGACGGGCAGCCGGGCGCTCTGGATGCACGGGTTCTCGATGCTGCTACTGCCGCTGGGCCTGTGGGCCATCTTGCGGCAGAAATGGGCCGCGGCGGGGGCGGTGCTGGCGCTGGCGTTCTTCGTGCGGCCCACCAACGCGGTCCCCCTGGCGTTTGCCGGAGTCTGGGCGCTGGCCGAGAGCCGGCGAGTGGCGCTGCGGTTTGCCCTGGGAGCGCTGCCGGTGGCGCTGGTTTTCGTGGGGATAAACTACGCCACCTACGGGACGTTGCTGGCGCCCTTCTTCTTTGCACAACGGCCAGGCACGGCGTCTTTGGGCCTGCACAGCCGGCTGGGCGAAGCCCTGCTGGGGAACCTGGTGAGCCCGTCACGCGGGCTGTTCGTCTATAGCCCCATCTTCCTGTTTTCGCTGTACGGCGTCTGGCGCTGGTTGCGCCACCCGCCACAGCGGCGCCTGGGACTGTTCCTGGGCGCCGTGATGCTGGGGCACTACCTGCTGATCTCCTCCTACGAAGACTGGTTTGGCGGGCATTCTTACGGGCCGCGCTATTTCTCGGATCTCTCCTCGTATTTCACGCTGGCTCTTGTCCCGGCCTGGCAGGCCATGCGCCGGGCGGCCCGCCTCCTGGCCATGCCAGCGCTGGCGGTGAGCCTGTTCATGCACGCGCAGGGGGCCTGGTGCTGGCCATGCCTGGCGTGGAACACCCAGCCCGTGCAGATCCGCGAGAGCGAATGGCGGCTTTGGGACTGGAGCGATCCGCCGTTTCTGAGAAACTTCCGCGGCTCAGCGCCGGCGGCGGAGTAGCTCGCGCTCCCCTTCATCCATCTCTGGAACCGGCAGGTCCAGGATGAGCTTCTCGGCGTTGAACTTGTCTAGACCGTGACGGTCGCCTGAGTCCGGCTGGTAGTAGCGTGTGGAGGGGTCGCGCGCCAGGCGCGGGTAGGCGGCGCGCAGGCGCTTGGCGACGTGCGCGGGGACGGGTTTCCCGCGCATCTCCCAGTACCAGTTGGAGAATTCCAGCGGCCAATAGGTGAGCGTGGCAGCCTCGCGCACCGTGGTGATGACGGTCAGCACAACCAGCGCCAAACTGAGGCGCGGCATCGGGTGGCGCGCGAACAGCACCAGGATCGCCAGTGTCGGGATGAGCCCGCCGCGCATGGCGTAATTGTTGTACCCAATCGACTCGACCGCCCAAGTGCTGGCCAGAAACAACACCGAGCCCAAAAACCAGCGGCGTTCATGCGCCGCCAGTCTGGGCCACTTCCAGGCCACCCAGAACGGGATTCCTGCCAGGTCGATCAGGAAAATCAGCGCCAGATAGAACGGGAAGGCCAGCGGGACCGGGGCCCACGCCAGGCTGGCTTTCTCGACCCGGTTCGAGTAGATCCACAGCGGCGCCAGCGCGGCGGCAGCCACCGGCGCAATCATGCCGGAGCGCAGCAGGCGGCCCAGCAGCGCATACAGTTCCTTCCAGGCCACCAGCGGCAGGGTCAGAACCACGAAGACGCTCGAGGCGGCGGCCGAGACCAGCAGCCATCCGGCCAAGAGCGGCTTCTGCCAGCGGCGCCGGAAACGCGTCTCGCGCGAGAAGACAAAAGCCAGCAGCACGCACCACACCGCAGCCATGTGGTGCACCGTCCAGTAGTTGGCGGTGTAGAAGGACGAGATCTCCCGGATGCGCCCGAACCAGGCCCGCTGCCAGTGTTCGGTGTGCTCGAAAGGAATCAGGTGGCCGGCCAGAATGTCGAAGCCGCCGAAGAGCGTAAACAGAAAGACGAACAGCACGGCCCCGGAGGGCCGCCTGACCAGACGCGGAGCGCACTCCAGCAGGCTCAGCAGGAACAGCCCGTGGTAGAGCAGGTTGCCCAGCACGATCGAGTCCTTCAAGGTCAGCACCGGCGCCGCCAGCTTCAGCCAGGCCATCGGAAACAGCGCCGCGTAGTAGTGCGAGAACAGGAAGCTTTGATTGCTGGGGTGGACCAGCGGATAGCGCTCTGACAGCGTCATCGAGACCAGTTCTGCCAGACGCCCATAGTCATCCGCCTGAGCCAGAACCGCCGCCCCCGGTATCCACTCGGCAAAGTACAGCAGCCGGGGCGCTGTCAGCAGCACCAACGCTCCTGCTGCCATCCAGACCGCCAGACGATGCAGACGAAACGGGGCCCGGCGGACCTGTGCCGGCCGCAACAGCAGCCACGCCGCGGCCGCACCCAGGGGATAGACCGGCACGAGCACGCGCGGCGGAAGCTGGAGCGCGTTCAAGATCACCAGGCTCAGCAGGTTGGCCGAAAGCAGCGCGGCCAGAGCACGCGTGTAGAACAAGTTCTCCGTATGATACCATCTCGGCTTCTGTGATCGAGCGCGCATGCATCACCGTCATGCCTGTCTATAACGAGCAGCACTGCGTGGAGCGCGTCTGCCGGGAGTGGCTCGAGCAGATTCGTGAGATCGGCGGATGGCTGCTAGTTGTAGATGATGGTTCCTGCGACGCAACCCCCGAGATCCTGGCGCGGCTCGGGGCCGGCGAAGAGCGGCTGCGCGTAGTCCGGCAGGCCAACGCCGGCCACGGTGCGGCCATTCTACACGGATACCAGCAGGCTCTGGCACTGGGCTGCGAGTGGGTCTTTCAAGTGGACTCCGACGGCGAAATACCGGCAGCTTTGTTCGCTCGCCTGTGGGAACAGCGTGACCGAGCGGCGTTCCTGCTGGGACACCGCACCGGACGCCTGATCCATCCCCCCCGGCTGGCGCTGAGCAGGGTGCTCCGCTGGATGCTGAGCATGATGTTTGGCATCCGCCTGCGCGATCCGAACATTCCCTATCGGTTGATGCGCGCAGCGGAACTCCGCCAATTGCTGGCCCATGTGCCGCCGGACGCGTTTGCTCCCAATGTCTTTTTGGCGCTGCTGGCCGCCAAGGCCGGCTGGCTGGCCGAGGGGCCGGAGGTGCCGGTCGAACCGCGCCACGGAGTTTCTTCGATCCGCGGCTGGCGCATGGCGCGAGTGGCCCTGCGCTGCGCCGGCGAGCTGTGGCGCTTCAGGCGGCGTGACTGGCCGCGTTTCCAGGGTGGCCAGCGATGAGGCATCTGGGGTGGCTGCTGGCGGTTGCGGCCGGCGGTCTCCTGCGCTTCTGGGGCATCGCCTTCGGCTGGCCGATTCTCTCCAACCTTTACGTGCGGCCGGATGAGAGCCTGGTGGTGGTCTCCGGCGTGGAATTCTTCAAGAACGCAGGGGCGCCCGGCACCTATGCCTACCCGGCGCTCTTTCTGGAGATGGCTGCGGCCGTCTACCGGCTGATGGGCGCGGACCCGCCGCTCGAATTCGGGCTGGACCCTTCGCCGTACTTCCTGGTGGTCCGCTGCCTGGCCGCGTTGTTCGGCACGGCAACCGTGCTGATGGTGTATGCCGTGGCCCGGCAGGTCCTGGACCGCAGGTGGTCAGCTCTGGCGGCCTTTGTCTATGCCGTCTCGCCACTGGCGGTGAGGGACGCGCATTTCGGAGTCACTGACACCCCCTCGGTGTTCTTCCAGACCGCAGTCGTCTGGTTCGCGCTGCGGTACCTGGACGGCGACCCGCGCAGCAGTAAGCGGGCGTTCTGGGGGGCGGTGGCGGCGCTGGCGCTGTCGATGACCACCAAGTACGCAGGTTTACTGCTGGTGAGCGTGCTGGCGTCGGCGGTGGTTGTGCGCGCCTGGCGGACCCGCGAGCCGATCCCATGGCGCCGTCTGGCTGGCGCGGCGTTCGCGATTGCAGCCGTCTTCGTGGCGGTGAATCCGTATCTGTTTCTGGACTTCCGGAAGGCATCCGCAGAGATCTGGTCCATCCTCGTCGTACTGTATCTCTGGCAACCGGGCGATCCGGTGTGGACGCTGCCCGCGGCGCTCGCCCAGATCGTGACGCCGCTTCGTAACGGCAGCGGCGGCTGGTGGGGTCTGGGTCTAGCCCTGATGGCGGTAGCGTACGCACTCCGGAAACGTGACTGGCGCCTGATCCTGATCGCACAGCCGGTGCTCTCGACATTTCTGGTGTTGCTGCCGTTCCAGCACCCCGTGCCCTATCGCTACCTGCTGCCCGCCTTGCCCGGCGTCTCGGTATTGAGCATCGTCTTGCTGGAGCGGCATTCCGGACGATACCGGGCGGTGGCCCTCGCCGGCGGCGTCCTGCTGCTGGTCGCCCCAGGAGCCTGGACCGCGACGCGCTTCGTGCGTCTCCTGGCGCGGGAGGACACGCGCACACAGGCAGGGCGATGGATCGAGGCCCATGTGCCGCGCGAAGTGCCCATCGTCTGGCTGGGCGGACCCGAGTGCGAGCCGCAGTTTGTCGAGTCGGCTGCCTCGGTCGGGCGCCGGATCCAGTTCGCCTATCGCCGCTATGGGCCGGTGTCCGGCGCCATTGTTTCGGCGCCGTATCGCCTGATGAAGGAGGCGAGGGAGCGCCGGAGCCTCTCCGGATGGGAAGTGTTCCGCAACCCGCCACGCGCCGAGATACCCGCCGGCGAGTTTCTTCTGGTGACACCCGAGTACCCGCTGCCGATGGCCCGGTTCACCATGCCAGCCCCGGCCCAGAATCTTGAGATACTGGGAAGTCCGATTGTCTTCCGGTCTTTGGAGGAAGGGTTCCGGGATGGTCTGGAACTGGATCGCATCGACGCTTGGTTCCTGCCTTTTCGTCCGCTGGAGGGTGTGCTGCGCCCGGGACCGGGATTGCGGCTTCAGCGGATGCGGCTGCTCGATAGGGAGTGAACACGGATGATCATACTGCATGCGGCGTTCTGCAAAGGCTCGCTGCTGGTTTGGGCCGAGCCCCAGGCCGGGAAGAGGGCGTTGCTGGCGGCGGTCGCCGAACTGGGAGCGGGATTCAAGTGTCCCGCGCGGGCAACCAGGGAGGCCGTGGCGTGGCTTCCGGGCAGGGCGGGGCAACCGGCGCCCTCCAGCGCGCTGCTCGCCGAGGCGCCTCTCCCCGATGAGGAGTGCAGCCTGGCGCCGGCGGCCGTCACGGTGCTGCGGCTCGGCGCGCGGCATGCCATCGATCTGCTGGCGTCGTGTGTCGGGAAGCGGCTGGCGGCGCCCGGCGTTCTGATTGGCGAAGATCTCGCCTACTGGGCGGCGGCGCTGCGGTTCGCCGCGGGCCTGGTGATGCGGGGTCAGTTTCTGCCGGGCCTGAAAGCGGAGAACGGCGGCTACGCGGCGCGCTGGACTCCGGTGTTCGCTGGGGCCGACGCGGCGCGGCTGCACGCCTTGGCCAAGGCCATGCCGCCGGCCGCGCGAGCGCTGACCTTCGAGGCTGGCGACCAGGCGCCGGACACGGCTGCCGAAACCCTGCTGGCCGCCTTTGCCGGCTTCATCGTGGACCACTTGGCGCGCGCATCCGCCGCTCCAGCCAGACCGCACGCGCTCGAAAGCATCCACGACCGTTGGCTCGCGGCCCTGGCAGCCGGGGATGGCGCGATCGCCGCGGGCGCTGCCGAGCTCGAAGCCCTGGCGAACCAGGTGGCCGAGTGGCAGCGGGTCATTCAGATTTCCGTGCGCACGCCGTTTCGCCTGTGCTTCCGCCTGGAAGAGCCGGAGCCGGCGAGCGGCCCCTGGCGCGTTCAGTACTTGTTGCAGGGTACCAAGGACCCCAGCCTGATGCTTCCGGCGG
>Ga0315280_10001940_pt1 | contig 34419 bp, 21 predicted proteins | sample YL17G06_40_MG_FD_203697 | JGI IMG/M metagenome (GOLD analysis project Ga0315280, IMG submission 203697) | Sediment microbial communities from Yellowstone Lake, YNP, Wyoming, USA - YL17G06_40 | ecosystem: Environmental > Aquatic > Freshwater > Lake > Sediment | place: USA: Wyoming | collected...
AACGGAGCAACGCCGATGAGCTTTTCCTGGCTGCGGAGCCGGCTCGGCTGGCGGCGTGGCCGTCCGCTGTGCTGTCAATCGATGTTCGCCGAGGACAGGGCTCGAGCGTGACCTGCACCGCGCTGCGCACCGCATCGCCGCGCCACGTGCAGCACCGAGCACTTCAGCACTTGGCACCAGGCACGAGGCACTGAGCACCGCACTAATAAGCACTCAGCACCCAGCACTAAGCACCCGTGGACCCGTGCACCCGTACAAACGAAGGGGCACGGCGTGTTGCGCGCCGTGCCCCTGAGCGAGCCAAGCCCGAAGGCCTAAGGCCTAAAGCCGAAGGCCTAAGGCCTTCAAGCAATGAGCGTCACCAATTGATTCGGAACGCCAGCTGCCCGGTGCGGCTGGAATCGGTCGACCCCGTCACCTGGAAGCTGCTCAAGGTCGAGCCGCCGATCCCGGAGACCGGGAGCAGGTTCAGGCGGTTGAACACGTTGAACACCGTGATCTGGAACTGGATCCCGACGCGGCTCGTCACCATGATGTCCTTCATCAGGCTCATGTCGAACCGAACGATCTTCGGGCCTTGCACGGTCAGGCTGCCGGTGCCGCAATCCCCGTAGCCGTTGGCCACCTCGATGCAGTCCGGGCCGTTGGCCGGTGCGAAGTACCGTCCGCTCGGCGCGTTGACGTAGCCGTTGTAGGTGAGGGCGTACGCCTTGATCGTGTTGTCGACGATGTCTGCCGGCCAATCGTAGATGAGCGTCCGGAACTGGTTGTCCGGGTCGGTGACCATCCGGACCTGCAGCAGCTTCTGCACGTCGTCCTTGGTCATGCCGACCAGCCGCACGTTACCCAGGTCGATCAGGCGGCCGCTCTGGAGGCGCGCGATGCCCGTGTAGCTCCAGTTGCCGATGATCCGGTTCACGTTGCGGCTCACGCCGCCGCCGATCGCCTTGCCCTGGCCGAACGGCAGCTCGTACACCCAGTTGGCGCTGAAGGCGTGGCGGATGTTGCCGTAGTCGTTGCCGGGCGCGTTGGTGTAGTTCTGTTCGCGCCACAGGTACGGTTTCCGGAACGACGTGAAGATCTGCCGCTGGCCTACGCCGTACGCGTAGTTCGCGTTCAGCTGCAGCCCGGCCGAGAACCGGCGCCGCAACTCGAACTGCACCGCGTTGTACCGCTGGTCGCCGCCATTGGTGGTGAGATTGGCGCCCGTCACATCCGGGTTGGCGACGAAGAAGTTCGGGGCGAAGTTCGCCGCCGCCGCGTTCTTCTTGAAGGTGGCGTTGCTGCGCAGCGCGCCGGCGAACGAAATGGGGTTGGGGTTCATCGCGAACAGGTAAGTCAGGTACGTGCTGTTGGTCCAGTTCGACCCGCTGTACGCCTTCGGATCAGTGGTGGTGGTCTTGCCGTTCAGCCAGCCGAGCATGATCGGCAGCGGGTTGGTGCCCGCGCCCGTATACGCGAACGTCTTGCCCCCGCTCGCGACGAGGTTCGCCTGGGCCAGGCGGAACTCGTTGAGGAATCCGTTCTCGACGATGTTCACTTCGTTGAAGTTGCGCGAAGCCCACATGCCGGAGGCGGTTGTGTGGACCCAGCGTACCTCGACGGCCGTCGCCTTGTTGAGCGCCCGCTGGAAGCCGATGGACCCGGACGTGGCGTACGGCAGCTGGATGTTGGGGTCGAACGTGTAGACGCTCGAACTGGCGGAAGGAACCGCCATCGGGTACGAGCGGGCGGGCGGCGTCGCCACGCCCAGGTCGCTGCTGCGCAGCAGGATCGGCACCGTCCCGAGGTTGCCGTTGGTCTGGTTACGGCTGAGGTCGTACGTCACGCCCGGGTTGCTGCCGAACACGCCCGTGAAGTCGTTCATGCCGCCGCGCTGGTAGGCCAGGTTCCAGCCCCCGCGGATGACCGCATCCTCGCCGGTCACCTTGCCCAGGAAGCCCTTCGCCTGCGGCAGCTTCCACGCGATGCCGATGCTCGGCGCCACGTTGTTGTAGTCCACGTTGTAGGCGTAGTCGTTCGCCGTCAGCTGCTTGAAGGTCGTCGTCGTGCCCTGCAGCGTACCCGGCTTGAACAGGTTGCCGAGGTTCGTCACCACGCTGCTCGGTACCAGGTCCGAACCGGTGCCGGTGACGCCGAAGATGTCGTCCAGCGTGGCCGTCGAGAGGCTGCTGTTGGTGGCGTAGAACGGGTACTGGATGTCGTAGCGCAGACCCGCGTTCACCGTGAAGTTCGGCTTCATCCTCCAGGAGTCCTGCCAGAAGAAGCCAAACTGCCGCAGCCGCCCTTTCTGCATGCTCGATCCGAGGGCTGTGTACGTGGTGCCGTCAGGCTGGATGCGCGCGGTCACGTCGATGCTGGTGACGCGCCCGGTCAGCACCGAGTAGAGCGCCCTGGCGTTGGAGAGGTCGGTGTTCGACGCGCCCGGGAAGTTGGTCGTGTTGAACATCCCCAGCGCCGGGTCGCCGTCGGCGAGACCGAACCGGACCCGCGGCACGTACTGCTGGTTGAACAGCCACACGCTCGGCTGCGTGAAGGACCCGCCGATGCTCATGCTGTGCGAGCCCTTGAGCCAGTTCAGCGTGTCCTCGATGACCCGCGTCGAGCCTTCACGCGCGCTGTTCGTGTAGGCCGAGTAGGGGTTGTTGACGCTCCTGAAGCTGCTGATCATGATCGCGTAGCCGTTCATGTCAGGCGTCCCGCTGAACATGCCGGCATTCAGCTCGGGGTTGAAGTAGGTTGCCCCGCCCGTCCCGCCCAGGCGCGCCTCGTTGACCATGTTCGCCGTCAGCGTCGACCGGACCGTGATCTGCCCCGTCCATCGATACGAGTCCTGCTCGCCGTGGGTCGAGAACCCAGGGAACGGCCGCTGGTACCCGTTCAGCGTGTCGGGGTTCGAAACCAGGTGGTTCTGGGTCATCGACCCGGTGAGACGGTGCTTGCTGGTCAGGTTGTAGTCCAGGCGGATGGTCGGATACTTCGTCAGGCCCTTGGTCGGGAACTGGAAGTTGTAGTCTTGCGTCAGCGGATCGCCCGGCGTGTTGTTCAGCGTGCCCCCCAAACTGGTGGAGCTGCGGATGGCGGCCAGGATCCTCGCGACCGTCGGGTCGATCGTCGCCGTCTGCCCGTTCTTCGCAGCCAACGCCAACAGATCGATGGTCCCTTTCGAATACACGAACTGCCCCTGCTCCGACAGCGGGCTCATGATCCTCTGTGAGTTGTTGCCGGTCCCCGGCGACCGGGCCACCTCGTAGTTGATGAAGAAAAAGGCCTTGTCCTTGAGGATCGGCCCGCCCAGGCGGCCGCCAGGCTGATAGAGCGCGACCACCGGCTTGGAGGTGGCGCTGCCGTCCGGATTGAGGTTGTAGTGGGTGTTCCACCAGGTGTTGGTGTTCATCCAGTCGCGCTGGAAGTAGTAGTACGCGCTGCCGCGCCACTGGTTCGATCCGGAGCGCGTGACGTACTTCACCTGGATGCCGCCCTGCCCGGCCATGTCGGCGCCCTGCGCCGCCGTGCCGATCGTCATCTCTTCAACCGCGTCGATGCGCGGGCTGACGCGCGTGAACATCCCGTCGGTCGTCTTCAGGTAGTTGTCCTGGATGTTCATGCCGTCCAACGTGATATTGACCGCGCTCTGCGGCAGGCCGTTCACCGTGCCGTACCGCACACTGCTCGATGAGGTCGAGACGCCCGGCATCAGCATCATCAGGCCGAACATGTCGCGGCCGCCCGGAAGCGCCGTGATCTGCTTGGTGCTGATGGTGCTCGCGATCGCCGACGCCTGCGTCTGGACGATCTGCGTGGCGCCCTCGACGATGACCGTCTCCTCGAGCTTGCCGAGCTCGAGCACCGCCCTGACGCTGGCGGGCGTCGCGACGTTGACGACGACGTCGGGCGCCGTCCACGTCTTGAAGCCCATCAAGGCGACGGTCACGGTGTAGGTGCCCGGCTGCAGGGCCGGAACCGTGAAGGTTCCGTTCGCGCCGGTGACGGTGTTGAACGCCGCACCCGTCCCGTTGTTCTTGATCGTCACCTCCGCGCCCGGGACGACCGCGCCCGACGAGTCCGTCACCGTTCCCGACAGCGACGTCGTCGTGGCGCCCTGCCCGTACGCGAACGTGCCGGCCAGCGCCAGCATCAGCGTGACCAGCAATGTCGACACCAGTCCGAAACGACGATCTTTCATAATGGAGTCCTCCCTCGACTGCCACCGCCGCATGATTAGCAGGGCGACGACGACGTGAAAACGCCCCAAAGGGCCAAACGAGCGGAAAGACGAACGACACCGAGAGATCGACGAACGAAGAAGCGACGACTACCAACCGACCGGAACGACGTGCGAGCTCCGAACGAACGAGTACGCCGTGCGAACGATGAGGATGGGAGCGCCGGGACGACAAGCGAACGCCGACCTGCGACGACGAAGGAATCAGGATTCGGGGCTCAGGATTCAGGACTCCTGATTCCTGACTCCTGGTTCCTGGTGAAGGACGTGCGGAACGCGCCCCAGCCGTCGGGCGCGTGGCCTGGTTTGGGGGAGAACCGGCCGATTTGTGCGCTGAACTTACGCTTTTACCGGAGTTTCGTCAAGGCGAAAGCCCCGGAACATGCCGGTTTCGAACGGACATTGCGCCGGTTACGAGGGCTGAGGGGAGCGACTGCAAAATCGACAGTCTGGACGGGTCCAGTCTCGAGTAAAGCAGTTCGTGTGCCACGGCGCCTGTCGCGTGCTGCGCCGGAAACGCGGCCTCACAGGGCCTGGCGGGGCGCTTCATTCAACGGCTTGAACCGGATTAATCCAGGGGATTGGATAACGCGCCGCCAAGGCAGCCATCGCATTACGGGGCGCGAGCGTGACCTGCGCCGCATCGCGCACGCCCTCGCTTTACGTTCGACCCACACCGGCGGTCTAAGCGGGCAGAGCGTACCAGTGCGTACCGTATCCGCTGCGAGGATCGTCTGTCTGGTCGCCGCCGTTCTGGGCCCCCGACTCGGGGTCCAGGCGCAGCGGCCGACCGCCGCTTCCGAGTTGACCATCGGCGCCTACGAATCGACGACCGTCCCCGCGCCGCGCAACGAGATCGACGACCTGGTGTTCGGGCGCTTGAAGACGCTCGGCATCCAGCCCGCCCGCCTCTCCTCGGACGCCGTGTTCCTGCGCCGCGCCTACCTGGACGTCATCGGCACGCTGCCGACCGTCGAGGAGGTGCGCGCGTTTCTCGCGGACCCGGATCCGGGCAAGCGCGGCAGGCTCGTCGATCGCCTGCTCGAGCGCGACGAGTTTGCCGACTACTGGGCGATGAAGTGGTGCGACACGCTGCGGGTGAAGTCGGAATTCCCGATCAACCTGTGGCCGAACGCCGTCCAGGCGTATCACCGGTGGATTCGCGCCGGCATCAGGGACAACGTCCCGTACGACCGGTTCGTCCGCGCGCTGCTCACCGCGAGCGGCAGCAACTTCCGCGTGCCGCCCGTCAACTTCTATCGGGCGGTCGACAGCCGCGAGCCGGCGCGCCTGGCTGCGGCCGTCGCGCTGACCTTCATGGGGACGCGCGTGGAGGCCTCGCCGGCGCCGCGCCTGGCCGAACTGGCTGCCTTCTTCTCGCAGGTCGGCTACAAGTCCACGGGTGAGTGGAAAGAAGAGATCGTCTTTTTCGATGCCGACAAGCGGTGGGCGGGGTCGCTCGATGGCGGCGCGCGCGTGGGCGTGTTGCCGGATGGCGCGCGCGTGCGGCTCGCGCCCGGCCAGGATCCGCGCGAGGCGTTCGCCGCGTGGCTGGTCGCGCCCGGCAACGCGTGGCTGGCGCGCGCCTGCGTGAACCGCATCTGGTACTGGCTGATGGGCCGCGGCATCGTCCACGAGCCGGACGACATTCGTCCCGGCAATCGCCCGGCCAACCCCGAGCTGCTCGCGTTTCTCGAGCGCGAGCTCGTCGCGTCGCGCTTCGACGTGAAGCGCGTTTACCGGCTGATTCTCGACTCGAGCACCTACCAGCTGTCGTTCCTTCCGCAAACCGACCGGCCGGAGGCCGAGGCGAACTTCGCCTACGCGCTGGTGCGGCCGATCGACGCGGAGGTGCTGGTGGATGCCGTGTGCCAGGTGACCGGGACGACCGAGCAGTACTCGAGCGCGATCCCCGAGCCGTACACGTTTGCTCCCGCCGGCCAGCGGTCGATCGCGCTGGCCGACGGCAGCATCACGAGCGCGTTGCTCGAGATGTTCGGCCGCCCGCCGCGCGACACGGGGCGCGCCTCGGAGCGCAACACCCGGCCGGACGCGGCCCAGCGGCTCAACCTGCTGAATTCGAGCGACATCCAGCGGCGGCTGCAGCAGGGCGCGAGGCTGCAGGCGCTGGTGCAGGCAAGCGGCGACCAGCGCCAGCTCGTCACGAACCTGTACCTCGCGATCCTGTCGCGGTTTCCGACCGGCGAGGAAATCGGCGCGGCCGCCGCCTACGCGCAGTCGGCGGCGAACCGCCGCATCGCCGCGATCGATCTCGCGTGGGCGCTGGTGAACAGCGCCGAGTTCCGGTTTCGACACTGAACGAGGAGAACGAGTGCTGGGTGCTTTGTGCTTTGTGCTTGGTGCGGTGCTTGGTGCTAGTGCTGCCGCCGCCCGCGGCGCACGACTCTGCACCCAGCACTTAGCACCGCACTTGGCACTCAGCACCGCACCTGGCACATAGCACTCAGCACGGAGCACCCGTGATGTACGTGACGAGGCGCGAAGCACTCAAGACCGGTCTGCTCACCGCGGCGGGCGCGCTGCTGTCGAACCCGTTGCGTGCCCGCCTGCGTGCGGCAGCGAGCGCACCGAAGGCCAAAGCGGTCATCCAGATCTGGATGTGGGGCGGTCCCTCGCACCTCGACACGTTCGATCCCAAGCCCGCCGCCGGCTACGACTACTGCGGTCCCCTCGACAAACCGATCGCTGCCAATGCCGACGGCATCGTCGTCGGCGAGTTGCTGCCGCTGCTGGCGAAGCAGGCCGACAAGTACTCGATCGTGCGGGGCATGACGCACGGCATCAACGCGCACGAGACGGCGTCCTACATGGTGCAGACCGGCCGCAAACCGGGCGAGCGGCTGGTATTCCCGGGCGTCGGCGCCGTCGTGTCGCTGTTCAAGGGATACAACGCCGGCTACCGCGGCCTGATTCCGCCTTACGTCGTGCTCACGCAGCTGCAGGGGCGCTTCTCGGAAGTGGGCTTCCTCGGGCCCCGCTACGCGCCGTTCGCCACCGGCGGCGATCCCCAGCAGACGCCGTTCCTGGTCCAGGGCGTCGTGGCGCAGGGAATCTCCGACGCGCGGCAACGCGATCGGCGCAACCTGCTGCACCAGCTGGACACGTTCGGCGGCGTCCTGAAAGACCGCGCCCGGCCGCAATCGGCGGCGCGCGCGGTCCTCGACGCCTTTGTGCAAGGCGAAGGCGAGGCGTACGAGTTGATCCTCGGCGACGCGGGCAAGGTGTTCGACCTGTCGCAGGAAAAAGGCGAGATGCGGGAACGCTACGGGCGCAACACGTTCGGGCAGTCGTGTCTCGTCGCGCGGCGCCTGGTCGAACGCGGCGTCCCCTACATCACGATCAACTACAGCGGCTGGGACACGCACAGGCAGCACTTCCAGATCATGCGCCAGCGCCTGCCGCAGATGGACAGGGCCATGGCCGCGCTGCTGCAGGACCTGTCGGAGCGCGGCCTGCTGGACAGCACGATCGTCTGGTGGACCGGCGAGTTCGGCCGAACGCCGCGCGTGCAGTGGGAGCCGCCGTGGAACGGCGGGCGCGGTCATTGGGGCAACGCATTCTGCGCGGTGCTCGCCGGGGGCGGGTTCAAGGGGGGGCACGTCGTGGGCGCAACCGACGCGAAGGGCGAAGAGGTGACGGATCGCCCGGTGTATCCCGCGGACGTGATCGCGAGCATGTACGGGCTGCTCGGCCTCGACCCCCAGGCGAAGCTGCCGAGCCCCGACGGCCAGGACGTGCGGTTGACGCCGGACGCCGCCGCCGGCGTGGGCGGCAACCATCCGCTGGACGAGATTATGTGATGGCGCTGCAGGGGCCGACTTCGCGTCCGCCCATGACGTGGGAGCATCGCGCATCGCGACTCAGGCCACCGTTCGAGCCCTGTCCCCGGCAAACCTGCTCCTCCGGCTTAACGTCTCCTCAACGCCGCGGGGCTCAGGCCGGGTGCGTGGCCCCCATACCCCACGGCATGGTCGCGGTTGGCCTCCGTCGCAGGTTTCGGCGCCTGACCGCTTGTCTTGCGTCTATGGCTCGCTCGGTGGCCTGAGTCGCGCTGCGCGATGCAGGAAGATGGCATGAACGTTATCCGTTCGTTGCTTGCTGCCTGTCTGGTCGGAACGCCTGCAATTGTTGCGACACCGCGCGCGCAACAGCCGCAGAACAATCCGCGCGTCGGCTACGTGTATCCGGCGGGCGGGCAGCAGGGCACGACGTTTCAGGTGAAGGTGGGCGGCCGCTTCCTCGACGGCGTCGCGGGCGTCGTCGTGTCGGGCCGCGGCGTCCAGGCGGAGGTCGTCTCGCACGACAAGCCGCTCAACGGCCAGCAAATCACCGAGCTGCGCGAGAAGCTGCAGGAGTTGCAGAAGCAGGGCAAGGGCGCCGAACTGCAGAAACAGCTGCTCGACGCGCGGATGAAGATCGGCGATTCGCTGCGCCGCAATGCGAACCCGGGGCTTGCCGAGATCGTGACACTCGAGGTGACCATCGCGCCCGATGCCAACCCCGGCGATCGGCAGATGCGACTGCAGACGCCGCTCGGCCTCACCAATCCGCTGGTGTTCCAGGTCGGCCAGGTGCCGGAGTTCCGCGAGAAGGACGTCAAGACCGGCAAGGCGGACGCCGAGCTCGAGATTACGCTTCCGGCCATCGTCAACGGCCGCATGATTCCCGGCGACATCGATCGAATGCAGTTCCCTTTGCGCCAGCCGCAGCAATACATGCCCGGCGACGTCGATCGCTACCGCTTCCACGCCCTCGAGGGCCGGCAGATCGTCATCGCCGCCAGCGCGCGCGACCTGATGCCGTACCTCGCCGACGCGGTGCCCGGCTGGTTCCAGGCGACGCTCGCGCTCTACGACGCTACCGGCCGCGAGCTCGCCTACGACGATGACTACCGGTTCGAGCCGGACCCGGTGCTTCACTACCAGATTCCCGCCGACGGCGACTACGTCGTGGAGATCAAGGACGCGTTGTACCGGGGGCGCGAGGACTTCGTGTACCGAATCTCGATCGGCGAGTTGCCGTTCGTTACGAGCATCTTTCCGCTCGGCGGGCGCATCGGCGAACGAACGAAGGTCGCGGTGACCGGGTGGAATCTGCCGACCTCCACCGTGACGATGGATACGAAGGGCGGGCAACCTGGGGGTTATTCGCTCTTCGAGCGCAGTGGAAAGGTGGGTTCCAACCGTGTGCCGTTTGCGGTGGACTCGTTGCCCGAAGCGTTCGAGCGGGAATCGAACGACTCGCGGAAGGACGCGCAACGGGTCGCGCTGCCGGTCATCGTCAACGGGCGCATCCAGGAGCCCGGCGACGTGGATGTGTTCTCGTTCACGGGCCGCTCGGGCGACCAGATCGTCGCGGAAGTACTGGCACGCCGGCTCGATTCGCCGCTCGATTCGGTCCTCGAACTGACGGACGCGGCCGGCCGGCGGCTGGCGTTCAACGACGATCACGACGACAAGGCGGCGGGCCTCGTTACGCACCAGGCCGATTCGCTGCTCGCGGCAGCGTTGCCGGCGACCGGGACGTACTTCGTGCGCATCGCGGACGTACAGCACCAAGGCGGCCAGCAATACGCGTACCGGCTGCGCATCAGCGCGCCGAGGCCGGACTTCGAACTGCGCGTTGCGCCGTCGCAGATCAACGCCAGCGGCTCCGCGTCGGTGCCGCTCACGGTCTACGCGATCAGGAAGGACGGGTTCGCGGGCGACATCGCGCTGTCGCTCAAGGAGGTCCGAAAGTCCGAAAGTCCGGAGGTCCGAGAGTCGGACCTCCGGACTTCGTACATGTTGAGCGGAGGCCTCGTTCCGGCGGGGCAGGACCGCGTGCGCGTGACGCTGACCGTGCCGCCGGTCGCGACGAGCCTCGCAGAGGCGACCGGTCCGCCCGCCCCCACTGCCGTCACAGTGGAAGGCCGCGCGAACATCGACGGGCGCACGGTCGTGCACGACGCCGTGCCGGCCGAGCAGATGATGCAGGCATTCGCCTACCAGCATCTGGTGCCGGCCGACGAGTTGCGGATCTCGGTCACCGGGCGCGGCGCGACGCGAATCGCGGCAACCATTGTCAGCGCGCAGCCGGTGCGAATTCCCGCTGGCGGCACCGTGCGCGTGCGCGTCGCGCTGCCGCCCGCGTGGCTGACGTTCGAGGACGTGAAATTCGAGCTCAGCGAGCCGCCCGACGGGATCACGCTGCGCGACGTCTCGATCGACGCCTCGCCTTCCGCCTCCCGCCTCCCGCCTGCTTCTGGCCCGCCGGGCGCTCAGTTCGTGCTGCAGGCAGACGCGGCAAGGATCATGCCGGGCCTGCGCGGCAACCTGATCGTGACTGTTTCGGGCGAGCGGACCGGCCGCGGCGCGCAGCAGGCAGCCACGGCGCGCCGCCGCGTGCCGATGGGCACGCTGCCCGCGATCGCGTTCGAGATTGTCAGGTAGCGCGGATGGGCGGTAAACGCTACTGCGTCGCGCAACGTAATCACCAGCAAGGCCTGCCCTGCCTGCCGGAGAACCCATCGTATGTCGTCGCGCGTGAGGACCCCATCCCCTGGTGACCGCCCGGTCCACACCTCCGTCGTTGCGGTACCCAGAATCTGGCTGATTATCCTGGGCCTCCTCGTCGTCACTCCCTGGCTGGTGATCGGCGGCGTGTACGTGTGGCGTCAGGGCGTGTCGGCGCGTTCGTCAGCAACTGCCGAGACACGGTCCACGGGGCAAGATCAGCAAGCCATGGTGGCCGGCCCCTGGGGCACGCTCATCCTCTCGCCCATTGTGATCTCGCCACCGATCGAATTGCTGCAAGACGACTGGGCGCGGGAGCCCGATGCCGGCAAGTGGTGGTTCATGCCGGCGACGCGACCGGAAGAGGCCGACGCGCTTCTGTCATCGATCGGCCTGAGCCGGGAACAGGTGTCGCAGCTGATGTCGACCGCGCAGGCGGCTCCGCAGATCCGCGGGCTCGTGCTGACCCCGGATCAGGACCTGGTGCGCGGCCTGGCCCCGGATGTGCGCGCCCGGCTCTACGTCCAGCTGGCGAAGAGCGCGTTGAACGCCGATCAAGCGAATGCGTTTCGGTACGCCGGCGACTCGATTGACGCCTGGCTCGGATCGTCTGCGATTTCCCCGGCCACGCGCCGGCTCGTGGAACCGTTGATCTACCGGTACGGCCGGCACCTGTACTTCGCGGACGCCGCGCTTGTCCGGTCGCAGATCACCGATCTCGACGAACTCCGCCACCTTGCCAAAGCGCTCTTGCGGCAGACGACCCTCAGGGTCAGGCTGTCGATTCCGCAACTCTCGGACGTGCCGGCGCTGGCCGACTACTGGGGCCGCGGAGGGCGGCGCACCGACATACGACCGCTGCTCGAGTCGATCGTCGGGGCGGGGGCCGACCGTTCACTCGACATCGTCCACCTGCTGCCGTCGTTTGCCCGCGAACGCCTCTACCGGTACCCGCGTCTCACGGCGCAGGACCTGGACCGCTCCACCCTCGCCAACTGCCTGTGGACGGCGTTGAACTTCTTCAGCGACAGGCCCGATGACCGGTACCTCGATATCGATTTCGCTGCCGAGCGCCTGAAACAGGACTACTACGTCATCGACAACTCCTTCGAGTTCGGTGACGTCGTCGCGATGCTCGATGAGACGGGCACCCTTTTCCACGCTGCGGTGTACCTGGCCGACAACCTGGTCTTCACCAAGAACGGAATGTCGCGCGTCGCCCCGTGGGTGATTCTGCCGATCGACGTCGTCAAGGACTTCTACCGGCCCCGCTGCGCGAACCCGCGCCTCATCTACCATCGCCGCAAGGATTTCTGACGCCGGAGTCATCCTGATTGCCCCGGTCAGCGAGGCGGGCGCGCCGGTCGATCTGCAGCCGCAGCGGCGCCGTGCGACGGCGTCGCGCGCATCGCCAGGGCGAGCTCGAGGTTCTGCTGCAGTTCGGGCACGTCGGGCCGTTGCCGCGCCGCCTCGGCGAGCTGCGCCGTCCCCTCGTCGAGTCTGCCCGCCGACACCAGCGCGATGCCGAGATTGCTGCGAAGCATCGCATCGCCGGGCTTCATCCGGACCGCGATCGAGAGTTCGGCCACCGCCTCGTTCATACGGCCTTGCCGCGCGAGCAGCGTGCCGAGGCCGACGTGCCCGTCCGGCGCATCTGGGTTCAACCTGTTGAACTCCGTGAAGGCGTGCACGGCCTCCTCGGCGCGACCCATGCGCGCGAGCACCGTCGCGAGGTTCAGACGTGCGTCGGCGTACGCGGGGTTCAACCGGATCGCTGCCGTCAACTCGCGTCGCGCCTCTTCGAGCCGGCCCTCCTGTGCCAGCGCCAGGCCGAGGCCCGAATGGGCCTCGTGGCTGTCGGGCGCGAGTCTGAGCGCTTCCCGGTATTCGACCTCGGCGGCCTGGCTGCGGTGCAGCGCGTACAGGGCGCTGCCGAGATTCACGCGGAATCCAAGGTCGGCGGGCTGCAATCGCACGGCCTCTGTCAGATAGGTGACAGCTTCTTCGGGCTGCCTGGCCGCGACCAGCGCGTTGCCGAGATCCGAGTAGGCATCGGCGTATCGCGGCGCGAGGGCAATTGCTCTCCGCAACTCGGCGATCGCTTCGGCGAGCTGATGCCTGTGCAGCAGCGTCCCGCCGAGCGCCTTGTGCGCGACATAGTTGCGAGTCGTGACGGCGAGCGCGCGACGGAAGAGCGACTCGCTGTCGCGCCAGTACTGTACTTGCTGGAAGGCGACGACGCCGTAGGCGGCGAGCACGGCACACGCGCCGGCGGCAAGCGCGACGCGGCCGCGCGTACGGCGCTCGAGCATCTGCGCGAGGCCCCACGTGGCGATGATGCTGACGCCGGTCATCGCGACGTACGTGTAGCGATCGGCGCGGGCCTGCGGTCCGGCCTGGATGAACCCGAGGACGGGCACGAGCGTCACGAGGTACCACAGCCACCCGACGAGCGCGTATGGAGCGCGATGGCGCTCCCGCACCGCGGCGATCGAGATCCCGGCGAGCAGCACCGCGGCGGTGACCGTCTGCCACGCGGGCACCGCCTGGGGATACGGATAGAGAGCCGCGAGGCCGCTCGGCCACGCCATCTTCACGAGATAAACGGCGCAGGACACCAGCGCGTTGGCGACGCGCGTCGAGGGCGCTGCGACATCGAGCGACGCGACCGCGCCGGCGCGGCTCTGCACGACGACAGTGACGACGGCGACGACCAGCGCCATCGTCAACAGGGGGACCTTCTCCCACAGGAGAGCGCGCCACGTCGTCGTCCCGGCCTGAAGGCCGGAACCTGCGTGTTGTGGGGCAAGGCCCACCCGCTTCGTGTCGGCCTGACTGCCGCGTTCGTAGGTTCCGGGCTCCAGCCCGAGACGGACGCGTCCGAGCGGCCACGCGTCGAGCAGCAGCAGCACCACGGGCAGCGTCACCACCATCGGCTTGGACATCAGCGCGCAGCCGAATGCCGCGACGACCAGCGCGTAGCGTGCGATCGCCGTCCTGCCCTGGGCGACGTCGAAGGGCCTGCCCCGAGCGAAGTTGAAGGGCCGTTCGACGTATCGCGCGTACGCCCAGAGGGTCAGGAAATAGAAGAAGGTGCTGAGCGCGTCTTTGCGCTCCGCGATCCAGCCGACCGATTCGACGTGCAACGGGTGAACGGCGAACAGAGCCGCGACGATCGCGCTTCGCCAGTGAGCGCCCGTCAGACGCTTCAGGGCGGCGAAGAGGACGCAGGCGCTGGCGGCGTGCAGCAGCACGTTGATCGCATGAAGCGCGCCGCTGTTGACGCCGAACAGCTGGACGTCCGCCATGTACGACAGCCACGTCAGCGGAGCCCAGTAGCCCTCGTAGGAACCCGTGAACGCCCACGCCAGGCCATGGAAGGTGAGGCCTCCGGTGACGGCCGGGTTGCCGACGACGTAGGTCAGGTCGTCCAGGTCCACGAACTCGTAGCCGACGAGCCGGTGGAACACGGCGGCGACCGCGGCGATCAGGAGGATATAGACAGGAACGTTCGAGCGGCGTTTCGGTGCGTCCCGAACGATGCCGGAGCGGGGTGCGACCTTGCGTGACGCCTTGCGCTGCGATCCGCCCACAAACCTGTCTCCGCGTCACTCGAGCCGCGCGTGCCGAGCGAAATCAGCGTTCCGAGGATGCCGCAATGATAGACACACCGTCGAGGCAACGCAACGACACGCCGGCCGAACGCGGCGTGCAGAGGCGACTCGACTCGCCGTTCAGTCTGGGAAGCCGATCCGTTTCAACAGGGCGACAAAGCGGGGGTCGCCGCGCAGCGGATCGAAGGCCTGGGCAGCCTTGAGGTGAAGCAGAAACGGCGCGTGGTTCTCGTAGGCTTTTTCGAGCCACTGCAGCGCCTGATCCGCGTCACCCGCCCGCGAGTACCACGTGGCAACCACGAGCGCCCTGGGCGGCGCAGGGGGAGCGGGGGACGCCAGCGCACGGGCGATCACGCGGGCAGCCGCACGTGGACCTCCCGACGACAACGCGCGCGTCGCGGCCTCGCCAAGCGGCTCGCGATGTACTCCATCGCGAGAAACGACACGCCGCGCTCGGAGTCGAAGTCGTAGACCGCGCAGATGTTCGGGTGGTTGAGGCGCGAGAGGGCGCGCGCCTCCTGGCGAAACCGCGTGCCGGCGGCCTTGTCCGACAGCAGGTCGGCGGCGAGCACCTTGACGGCGACGTCATGATCGAGCCGCTCGTCGCGCGCCCGGTACACGACGCCCATGCCGCCCCCGCCGACGCGCTCGATGATCCGGTAGTGCGAGAGGGTCTCGCCAATCATCGGTTTGCCTGCACGAGCTTGCCGAGCCAATCCTAAGCCCGGGTGAGAAGGCGGTCAAACGATCGGCCGCGCGCTGCGGCGGATTTGCGGTCGCGACGCGCCCAGGGTGCGACAGCGAAATCACACGCGAGGCAGCGTACAGACTTCGCGGTCCATGGCGGCCCGGAAGAGGCCAGACTTGTCGGGACATTGGGTGCTCGCCGGCCGGGCCGACCCTGCATCGGGTGTCCCTTCTCGGCTCGACGTGCGGCAGTCGGTGTCGACGAAGCCACCGTTCAGGCCGCTGAGGGTCACGCGCCACTTCAAGACCGCGGTGACCTCCGAGACCCTCGACATGGAAGGTCCGGTGTCGGGTTGGGTCGCCGGAACTATCCAGCTGGGGGCCGCCGACAGCGACACGGTGACGTCCGAGGAGCGTTCGACCGGGTGGGAGGGCGAAACGTTCGCCATCCGGCATCGCGTCTGCCGCGGCCCACGCGATGCCTTGCGATGCAGCGAACACAAGGAGGCGTGGGGACTGAACGCGGACCGCTCACTCGTGATCACGTTTACCGATCTGAACGCCAGCGCCGAGCCGGTCACGACGACGGCGACGTATCGTCGTCTTTCCAGGCGCACGCCCCTGCTGCGACGAGGTCCAGTAATTGAAGTTGTCGGCCACGCCGCCGTCCTCGAACGCGCCGGCTCCCGTTGCCTTCAGATTGCGATACAGCAGCGCCAACTCATCCCTGGAGGGCAGGAACTAATCAAGTGGCCTTGAGCCCTCCGGGGGCAGACGAACCTGAGCAAAGCCGGCCGTGAGCCAGACAGGCCGTGAGTCTTGAGCCCTGAGCCGTGAGCCAGCAGAGTAACTACGTCCCCTTCCGGTAGTCGAGCGGCGGCGGCCGGTTGCCGACGATCGAGCTGTACTTGAAGTCCGGGCCTCCGCGCTTCTTGAGGAACTCCTCTCTTGCCCGCGCGATCGTCGCCGGGTCCTTGAACAGATCCGAAACGGTCAGCGCCATCGTCTTCGCGGCCACGATCATCCCCTTGAAGCCGATCGACATCCCCGTGCACGCCGTCGCCTGCCAGCTGTGCCCCGGCACGCCGGGCACGTAGGTCGCCGCCGTCAACTGCGCCGTCGGCACGTTCCAGCTGATATCGCCCACGTCGGTTGACGCCGAACCGACGAGTCCCAGCTTCATCGGCGCGATCTCCTTCTGCACGCCCATCGGCGTCCGCGCGTCGATGAGCGTCGCGCGCAGTTTGTCTGCGAACGCCTGCTCGTCGGCCGAATACTCGACGCCGCCGACCTTCGTCAGGTTGCGGTGCGCGACCGCCGTCAGCGTCTCGTTCGGCAGCACGTTCCAGTACGACATCAGGATCTCGTGCTCCACGCGGGTGCTCGTACCCATCGCTGCGCCTTCGGACGCCTTGACGATGCGATCCCAGATGTCCTGCAGCACGCGCATGTCGGGGTGCCGCGCCTGGTACTCGGCCTCGGCGTAGTCGGGGACGATGTTCGAGGCGACGCCGCCCTTCCTGATGATGTAGTGGATGCGCGTCTCCTGCGGGACGTGTTCGCGCATCATGTTCACCATGTAGTCCATCGACTCGAGGCCGTCGAGCGCCGAGCGTCCCTTGTCGGGCGAGGCCGCCGCGTGCGACGCGACACCGTAGAACCTGAAATAGGCCGCGATGGTCGCGAGCGAGCTGGCCGGGTTCGCGCTGTTCTGATCGCCCGGATGCCACGTGACGACTGCGTCCACGTCCTTGAACAGGCCCTCGCGCACCATGTAGACCTTGCCGCCGCCGCCTTCCTCGGCCGGCGTGCCGTAGTAGCGTACCGTGCCGGCCTGTTTTGTCCGGATCATCCACTCCTTGACGGCGATGGCTGCTGCCGCCGAAGCCGTCCCGAGCAGGTTGTGGCCGCACGCGTGGCCGGACGCACCGGCTTTCACCGGGCGGCGGGCCGGATCGCCGGCCGCCTGCGAGAGGCCTGGCAACGCGTCGAATTCGCCGACGATGGCGATGACCGGCTTGCCGGTGCCGTAGCTGGCGGTGAAGGCGGTGGGCATACCTGCCACGCCCTTCGCGACGCTGAAGCCCGCGTCGGCCAGCGTCTTCTGCAGCAGCGCGCTGCTCCGCTCTTCCTGGAAGCCCAGCTCCGGGTAGTCCCAGATTTGCTTCGCGATTGCAGCGTATTGATCTGTCTTCGCGTCGATCGAGTTGAGGATACCCGCGGCGTCGGGCGCCTGTTGAGCAGGAGCGGCAAGCACAGCGAGCACGACGAGCACGGCGGTCGCGGCGGCGCGTTTCAACATGATGGCTCCCATGATTCGGTGCGCGGGGACTATAATCGGCATTCCTCGTAGTCGTTCGGCGCCATTGTTTCCCGAAAGCCCCCCATTTCGGATCACCTTTTATATCGCAGGCGCGCCGCACGCGGCTCGGCTGCCGTTCGCGCCCGCTGGACATCGGAGGAGGAAGATGACGACCACCGTCACCCGCAGCATCATCGAACGCCATCTCGTGGACGGCGAGCCGGCCGTCGGACGCGAGGTGGCCGTGCGCATCGACCAGACGCTGACGCAGGACGCCACGGGCACGATGGCGTACCTGCAGTTCGAGGCCATCGGGATCCCGCGCGTCATGACGGAGTTGTCGGTCAGCTACGTCGATCACAACATGCTGCAGGACGACTTCAAGAACGCCGACGACCACAACTTCCTGCGAACCATCGCAGCGAAGTACGGCATCGTGTTCTCGCGTCCCGGCAACGGCATCTGCCACCAGCTGCACCTCGAACGCTTTGCCCGGCCCGGCCGGACGCTGCTCGGCAGCGACAGCCACACGCCGACGGCGGGCGGCATCGGCTCGCTCGCCATGGGCGCGGGCGGCCTCGACGTCGCGTGCGCGATGGCCGGTGAACCGTTCCGTATCAAGTACCCGCGCGTCGTCGGCGTGAAGCTGACCGGGGCGCTGCAGCCGTGGGTGTCGGCCAAGGACGTCATCCTCGAGCTGCTGCGGCGCGTCGATGTGAAGGGCGGCGTGGGGAAGGTGTTCGAGTTCTTCGGCCCGGGCGTCCGGACGCTGTCGGTGCCGGAGCGCGCGACCATCACGAACATGGGGACGGAAACCGGCGCCACGACGTCGATCTTCCCGAGCGACGAGGTCACCCGCGCGTTCCTCGAGGCGCAGGGACGCGGCAAGGAGTGGCTGGCGCTCGAGGCGGACGGGGCGTCGGCGTTCGACGAGGTGATCGAGATCGATCTCGCGGCGGTCGAGCCGATGGCCGCCATGCCGCACAGCCCGGGAGCGGTGAAGTCGATACGGGAAATCGGCGCGCTGCCGGTGCAGCAGGTGTGCATCGGCTCGTGCACGAACTCGTCGCTGAAGGACTTGAAGATTGCGGCGGCGGTTCTGAAGGGTCGAACGATCGCGGAGGGCCTGCACCTGACGGTCAGCCCCGGAAGCCGGCAGGTGGTGGAGCACCTGATCGAGGACGCCGACCTGCGCGACCTGGTCGCCGCCGGCGCGCGTATCCTCGAGAACGGCTGCGGCCCCTGCATCGGTATGGGCGCGGCGCCGTCATCCGGAGCGGTCTCGGTGCGCACCTTCAACCGCAACTTCGAGGGGCGCAGCGGCACGAAGGACGCCAAGGTGTACCTCGTGGGGCCGGCGGTGGCCGCCGCAACGGCGCTCGCGGGGGCGCTGACCGATCCGCGCTCGCTCGGCAAGGCGCCGGCGCCCGTGCTGCCCGACCGTTTCGTCGTCAACGACAACATGTTCATCCGGCCGGTGGCCGAGTCGAAGGCCGCCGCCGTCCAGATCCTGCGAGGTCCGAACATCGCTCCGCTGCCGGCGTTTCCGCCGCTGGCCGGCGTGCTCGAGGGCGAGGTTCTCCTGAAAGTCGGCGACAACATCACGACCGACCACATCATGCCGGCGGGCGCGAAGGTGCTCCCGCTGCGGAGCAACATCCCCGAGATCTCGAAGTTCGTTTTCGAAGCGGTCGATCCGACGTTCTCGCGCCGGGCGCGGGCGTCGAGCGGGGGCTTCATCATCGGGGGCGACAACTACGGGCAGGGATCGAGCCGCGAGCACGCGGCGCTCGCCCCCAAGTACCTCGGCGTGAAGGCAGTCATCACGCGCTCCTTCGCGCGCATCCACCTGGCGAACCTGATCAATTTCGGCATCGTGCCGCTGACGTTCAAGAACCCGGCGGACTACGACGGGATCGAGGCGGGCGACGTGCTGCAGGTGCACATCGGCGACCTTGGAGGACCGGTCGTGCTGAAGAACGTCACCAGGGGAACCACTGCGGAACTGGTCCACGCCCTTTCGCCGCTCGACGCCGCCATCCTGAAAGCGGGCGGCAAGCTGCCGTGGATCAAGACACGGATTGAGGCGAGGTCATAGGCCGTTATGCGGCCCTTTACGGGGATCGCGTTCTGCTCGCCGCATAACGGCGGCGCGCACAGCGCGCCCGCGAGGGAGCGGAGTGGGGCGTTCGGGGCCCCACGAGCGACCGAGCCGGGGTCCGGGGCGAAGCCCCGGTCTAATTAATAGAGGACATCATGCTGCACAAAATCCCGATGAAGACGCCCCTGGTGGAGATGGACGGCGACGAGATGACCCGCGTCCTCTGGGCCTGGGTCAAGGACAGGCTGATCGCGCCCTACGTGGACCTGAAGGTCGAGTACTACGACCTCGGGCTCAAGCACCGCGACGAGACCGAGGACAAGGTGACGCTGGAGGCCGGCGAGGCCTGCAAGCGCCTGGGCGTGGGCGTGAAGTGCGCCACGATCACGCCGAACGAGGAACGGGTCAAGGAGTACGGCCTGAAGCAGCAGTGGAAGAGCCCGAACGGCACGATCCGCGCGATGCTGGACGGCACCATCTTCCGGAAGCCGATCCTGGTGGACAACATCAAGCCGGGCGTCAGCGGCTGGAAGAAGCCGATCATCGTCGGCCGCCATGCGTACGGCGACGTCTACAGGAATGTCGAGATGGCCGTGCCCGGGCCCGGCAAGGGCGAACTGGTCTTCACGGGCGCGGACGGGCACGAACGGCGCCTGCTGATTCACGACTTCAAGGGCCCCGGGATCCTGCAGTCGATCCACAACACCGAGAAGTCGATCCGCAGCTTCGCGCGCGCGTGCTTCAACTACGCGCTCGACCAGAAGGTGGACATGTGGTTTGCCACCAAGGACACGATCTCGAAGGTCTACGATCAGACGTTCAGGGTGCTGTTCGAAGAGGTGTTCCAGGCCGAGTACAGGAAGAAGTTCGAGGCGGCGGGAATCGAGTACTTCTATACGCTGATTGACGACGTCGTCGCCCGGGTCATGAAGGGCGAGGGCGGCATGCTGTGGTGCTGCAAGAACTACGACGGCGACGTCATGTCGGACATGGTGGCGTCGGCCTTCGGCAGCCTGGCCATGATGACCTCGGTGCTCGTGTCACCGGACGGCCTGTTCGAGTACGAGGCGGCGCACGGCACCGTGCAGAAGCACTATTACAAGCACCTGAAAGGCGAGAAGACGTCCACCAATTCGATGGCGCTCATCTTCGCCTGGACGGGCGCGATGCGTAAGCGCGGCGAACTCGATCAGCTGCCGGCGCTCGTGGAATTCGCCGGGAGGCTGGAGCAGGCCTCGGTCGACACCATCGCGAGCGGCGTGATGACGGGCGACCTGGCGCGGCTGGCGACGCCGCCCCCCGAGCCGAAGGTGGTCGGCAGCGACGAGTTCCTCGCCGCCATCGCGACCCGACTGGAAGCGAGCCTCGCGCCGCTCGGCGTGTAGAGATCGACTCTCCGCGCGAAGCGCGGCTGGTAGGAGGCCGTCGGGCATTACCCGGACGGCCTCCTGCAGTGGAGACGCCCATGAAGCGATTCCGGCACGCGCTTCTCGCCGGCTGCCTGCTCGCGATCCTCGCGACGCTCGGGCCTTCGCCGCACGCGGCGCCGGCCGATTCCCTGCTCGCCATCCTGCAATCGGAGATGACGCGCAATCTCGACGTCCTGAAGAAGCAGGATGCGCCGCCGTACTTCGTCGGCTACGGCGTCACCGATGCGCGCACGACCTCCATTACCGCGACGTTCGGCGCCATCGTGCAGAGCGGCGAAAACCACACCCGCACGCTCACCTCCGAAGTGCGCGTGGGCAACTACGACCTCGACAGCAGTCACCAGATGCGTGGCGGTTCGACAGGCGGGTCGTCCTTCGCACGGGTGCCGCTGCCGCTCACCGACGACGAGGTGCCCATCCGGGCCGTCATCTGGCGCGCGACCGACCGGCGCTACAAGGACGCCGTCGCGTCGTTGATGCGGGTGAAGACCAACGTCGCGACGAAGGTCAAGGAAGAATCGGCGTCGGACGACTTCTCGCGCGAGACGCCCCAGGTGTTTGCCGGCCAGCCCGCGAGCTACGCGATCGACACCAGGCAGTGGGAGCAGCGGCTGCGCCGCCTCACGGCGCCTTTCACCGACGATCCGCGCATCTACCTGGCCGATGCGGGCCTGATGGTGGCCGCCGAGAACCGCTATTACGTGAACAGCGAGGGGACGCGGCTGCTGACCGGGCGAGTGTCGTGGCAGCTGTTCGTCCAGATGCTGACGAAAGCCGGCGACGGCATGGAGCTGCCGCTCTACGTCCGGTACGACGCGACGACCGCCGGCGGACTGCCGGGCGAACCACAGATGCTGGCGGACGTGCGCACGATGATGAAACAGGCGGCGGCGCTGCGGGCCGCGCCGATCGTCGAACCCTACACCGGGCCGGCGGTGCTGTCGGGCCGCGCCTCCGCCGTCTTCTTCCACGAGATTTTCGGTCATCGCGTCGAAGGCCATCGCCAGAAGAACGTGAACGAGTCGCAGACCTTCGCCAAGAGTGTCGGGAAGCCGATTCTGCCGCCGTTCATCAGCGTCATCTTCGACCCGACGCTGGCGAAGTACGGCAGCCAGGAGCTCGCCGGCTACTACCTGTACGACGACGAAGGCGTGAAGGCGCAGCGCGTGACCGTGGTGGACAAGGGGGTGCTGAAGGGATTCCTGATGGGCCGGTCGCCGATTCCCGGCTTCGCCACCTCGAACGGCCACGGGCGCGCGCAGACGGGGTACACGCCGGTGGCGCGCCAGTCGAACCTGATCGTCGAGTCGACGCAGTCGATTCCCTACGACAAACTGATCGACCGGCTGAAGAGCGAGGTGAAGGCACAGGGCAAGCCGTTCGGGCTGCTGTTCGAGAACATCGAGGGCGGCTTCACGTTTACCGGCCGCATGATCCCGAACGCCTTCACGGTGCTGCCGACCCTCGTCTACCGCGTCTACGCCGACGCCCGGCCGCCGGAACTCGTTCGGGGCGTGGACTTGATCGGCACGCCGCTCGCGGCCTTCGGCAAGATCGTGGCGACCAGCGACAGGGTGGACATCTTCAACGGCGTGTGCGGCGCCGAAAGCGGCGGCGTCCCGGTGTCGGCCATCTCGCCGGCCCTGCTGGTCAGCGAGGTGGAAGTGCAGAAGAAGGCGCACTCGCAGGAAACGCCGCCGATCCTGCCGCCGCCCGACAGGAAGAAACCGAGCTGAACGGAGGCAGCCATGAAGAGAGCCATTGTGACGACGCTCCTCGTTGCGGCGGGCCTCCAGTTCGGGCCCGCGCCGCGCGCGCAACAGGATCCGATTCTGCAGGCGATGCAGGAAGAGATGCGGCGGGCCATGGACGGCCTGCGCATGGGGAACGAGCCGCGTCCCTACTACATCGCCTACGCGATCGAGGACACCGCGGCCGCCATGGTGTCCGCGACGCTCGGAACGGTCGTGAACGATTCCAGCTCGCACCGCCGTTCGTTCCGCGTGGACGTCCGCGTCGGCGACTACAACGTGGACAGCTCGCGCTTCGTCGCCTACGGCGGCGACCCCGGCATGCTCTCGACTTACGGGCAGTACGACCTGTCGGTGCCGCTGGACGACGACTATTACGTGATGCGGCGCGAGATCTGGCTGGCGACCGACGCCGCCTACAAGCGCGCGGTGCAGACGATGTCGAAGAAGAAGGCCGCCGCCCAGAACCGCGCGGCCGACCCCGAGCCGATCCCCGACTTCTCGCGGGAAACGCCCGCGCAGACCCTGCTCCCCGCCGCGCGTCCGGCGCTGACCGCCCGCACGCGGACCGAGGATCTGCGGCGTATCTCCGCGGTGTTCCTCGGCTATCCCGAGATTGTCACCTCCGACGTGTCGCTCGCCGAGTCGCAGGGGACCCGGTATTACCTGAACAGCGAGGGGTCCACCGTCGTCGAGCCGTTCGGCTGGGCGATGTTGAGGGTTGTCGCCGGGACGCAAGCCGCCGATGGCATGATGCTGCGCGACTTCTTCACGGCTAACGCGAAGACCCTGGACGGCCTGCCCTCCGCCGCGGACATCGCGACGCGCGCCAGGGACCTCGCTGCGGGCCTCACGGCGCTGCGGGCGGCGCCGATCGGCGAAGACTTCACCGGCCCGGTGCTGGTCGAGGATCAGGCGGCGCCGTTGCTGCTCGCCCAGACGCTGGTCCCGTTGTTCCTCAGTCAGCGGGCGCCCGAAATGGACGGGGTGCCTGCGGCCGCGATGCGCTTTCCGCTGTCGCCCTACCTGACCCGCATCGGGGCGCGCGTGCTGCCCGAAGCCTTCACGGTCGGCGACACCCCGTCGCTCGAACGCTTCGGGTCCACGGCCGTGCCCGCCGCCTACCGCGTGGACGACGATGGTGTGCCGGCGAAGGACGTGACGCTGGTTCGGGACGGCAGACTCGTCACGTTGCTGACGGATCGCACGCCCCAGAGACGGTTGCCGCAGTCGAACGGTCACTCTCGCGGCGGCGGTGCGCAGGCCAGCGTGTTCCAGGTCGAAAGCGCGCGTGCGGTGCCGGCGGCCGAGTTGAAGGCGACGTACCTGGCCATGTTGAAGGCGCAGGACCGTCCGTTCGGCTACATCGTCCGAGCGGTCGCCGACCCGCTGGAGATGCAGATGGCGGGCGAGCCGATGGACGGGATGGTGAGCGTGTCGATGGGCATGGCATCGGGCGGGCCGCGCATCGGGCCGGCGATCCTGCGCGTCGTGAAGGTGCTCGCCGATGGGACCGAGCAGCCGGTTCGGGGGCTGAACTTCGCGAACGTCGAGTACCGGACCTTCCGCGACATCGCCGAGGCGTCGCGCGAGCGGTCGGTTTACACCTGCACGGCGTCGATGTCGGGCATGGGCGCGCTGACGGCGATGAGCGGCCGCAGGCCGCTCGTCTCGATGATCGTGCCGAGCCTGCTGTTCGAGGAACTGGAACTCCAGCGGACGAAAGACGCGCAGATGAAGCCGCCGGTCGTGCCGTCGCCGCTGAAGAAGTAGCGTGCGCGGGGAACGTGTCCGAGTACGCGGACGCACCCGGCGAGCCGGCTTCGCCGGCCATTGCGGCACGGCGCTCGGACCGGCGCGACCCTTCAGGTTTCTGCGCCGGGCCCGACGATCGATGAAACGAGGGCATCTGAAACCGCCGCTTCGGCGATGGCCCTGCCGCTCCATGGGCACGTCGAATCCTGCGTGACCCACGTCCGCTCGGTGATCACGACATCCACATGGTTGATGTCGACCCGGTCTTCACGCGGGTTTCAGGAAATCGATGTTCGGCATGCCCCGGATTCGCGCATTGGGTAGCATCAGCGTGCAGGCGATCGCGTCAGGGATGATGTGGATGTTGCGGAATCCGGCGTTGGACAGCGTGGTCGCGTACTTGTACCCGTCGTGAAACAGGACCCGGCCACCCCAGCCGGTTCGGTTCTTCGGCTGTGCTTCGCACACGAAGATCCGGAACCGTTCCGCAGCCTCCGCGTTCGGGTCGCCCGGCATTCTCTCCACGCACTCCGACGATCCTGGGGCCACGCTCCGCCGGTACCGCTCCCCGTACTCCTCGAGGAGACGGAACGCCATCGCCCGGCGGAAGCCTTTCAGGGCCTCAATGACCTGCTCGCTGTATCCGTAGAGAAGGATGGTGTACGGCTGTGTGGCCGGGTTCCGTTCCGCCCCCGGGCGGCCCATGGCCTGGACAAGATACCGCGTGGCGTGGTCGGTGAGCGCCACGCGTTTGGCGTGCCACGTGTGTCGCTGCTCCTCGATCCACGACCGCAGCGCGATCGGATCCTGGTCGCGCTCCCATCGCTGCCGGATGGAACCGAGGAGCCTGGTCAACGCGGCATGGCGGCCGCGCGACGAGACGAGTCTATCCACTTCGGTGAGGAAGTTCTTGATGTCGCGGTCGACATCGGGATGCTGAAGCGCAATTCTGTCGTAGAGCGATTCGAGTACCAGGCTGAACAGCATCGAGCTGCTCGGGTTGTCCAGCAGGAAGTACTCGTTCATCGCGCTGGCCAGGTCCCGTTGAAGACGGCGCGGAAGCGCCACGCTCTGTTTCTCGCACCTGACTCGCAGGAAGTACGAGATGCCGGCGTCCGTCAACGTGTCCTTCACGGTGTCGAGTTCAGAGGACAAATCGTCAACCACCAGTTCCGCGACGCGATCGACGATGCGGTTCATTCGCTCTGTTTCCGCTGGATCGTCGCCAGGGAGGGCGGACTTCACGTGGACTACGATCTCGTGCTTCTGCTCGCGAGCGTCGGGCTTGATTGCGGAGACGAACACGCTCCGGAGCCAGTGCAGCCTGGCCGCGCTGGGCATTTCGAGGGCCAGGGGGATCGCAGAATCGCCGCTCTCGACGCGGGTGGTGTCGACGTGCAGGGCGTCGGCGAGGCGGAGGTACGCCGCCAACAGCCGGAGGCGAATCGGATCGTGCCCGGGCACGGGGGTCTCGCCTTCGCGAGCCTCCTCGAGAGAGCAGCGACGTCGATGGAGCCTCGCAAGCAGACCGAAGAACGCGGCTTCGTGGAAGGCGACGCCGACCGTGTCGTACTCCTGATGCAGATACTGCTCCGAGCGCCTGTGGTGGTCTTCGCGGATCTGGTCGTCCGTCCTCTTCTCATCCCCCGGCAGGATGCCCCGGATCATCCCGAGGTCGTGCAGCCAGGCCGAAGCCAGCAGAAAGAATCTTTCCGACTCATTCAGGCGCTTGTAGGACTCGTGAGGAATGAGCTCGTGCAGCCGATCCTCCACCGCCCGGCAGTGCGCCGGGCCGTGCGGCGTGAACATCGCTGGTTGCTGGTACTGCCCGGCCTGGTGCGCATACAGGGATTCGACCTTCTTCCGGATCTGGTCGAGGCGTTGCGAGAGCCGTGGCGGCAACCAGCTCTCCCAGTACTCCCGTTCGGGATCGAACGGGATGGCGTCGGCGGTCGTCTCCGGCATGCTGGCCTCCTCGTTCAAGGCGTTGGCCCGAGTCCACGCTGCTCGATCCCCTAGTCGTTGCAACTACAGACTCAACCCGGCGCGCTCGGCCCTTGCAGGTGGGGCCGGCAAGGACGTGCGCAGCCGCCGCCCGGACCTCAGCCAGGTGTGAAACCATGGCCGAGCGGCCTGCGTATAGGTTGACATGATGATCTGGCTGGAACACCTGTGGCAGGACGTCCGCTACGGATGCCGCATGCTCGCCAGGGGCCCGGCTTTTACCGTCATTGCCGTCCTCTCGCTGGCGATCGGCATCGGCGCCAACTGCGCGATCTTCAGCTTCGCCGACGCGCTGCTTTTGAGGCCCCTCCCGGTCGCCCGGCCGGGCGAGGTGTTGACAGTCGGCTCGACCATCACCATCGAGGCGTTCGGTATCAGCGGACTCGAATCGTCGTACCGCGACTACGTGGACGTCCGCGATCGCAGCAAGAGCTTCGACGGCCTTACGGCGTTCACGTACGTGACGGCGGGATTCGCCACCCGGCCCGGGGCCGTGCCCGCGTTGAAGATGGGCATGCTCGCCAGCGGCAATCTGTTCCCGGTGATGGGCATCCGGCCGGTCCTCGGACGCGCCTTCCGCCCCGAAGAGGATCGCGTACCCGGCCGGGACGCCCTCGTCGTGCTCGGGCACGCGTTGTGGGAGCAGCAGTTCGGATCCGACCCGGCCGTCCTCGGCCGCCGCGTGGACATCGACCCTCACCCGTTCACGGTGATTGGCGTCGCCCCGCCGGAGTTCAGCGGCATGGATCAGTTCGTTCGCACCGATTTCTTCGTGCCGCTGATGATGTCGCCGCAGCTGCTCACCGATCCGAAGGCCGCGTCGCTCGAGGCCCGCGACGCGCGGAATCTCACGCTCAAGGGCCGTCTTGCGCCAATGTCGCCGGGCTGCTGACCAGCCGGGCCCCGGTGCGCGCGCGCGAGATGGCGCTGCGCCTCGCCATCGGCACAGGCCGCCGCCGGCTCGTCCGGCAGTTGATCACCGAGAGCCTGCTGATCGCGCTTGCCGGCGGCCTCGTTGGTCTCGGCGTGGGCTACGCCGGCATGATCCTCTTCCGCCAGGTCGAGCTGCCGACGGACTTGCCCATCCTCCTCTCGTTCCGGATGGATCACCGCGCGCTGCTGTTCAGCCTGGCCGTCGCGGTTGCGAGCGCCGTGCTGTTCGGCCTCTCACCGGCGATCCAGGCGACGCGCGCGGACCTGACGGCCGTGATGAAGGCCGGCGACGCGGTGGCGCCGGGCCGGCGGCGCCGCTGGGGCCGCGCGACGCTGGTGGGCGGCCAGGTCGCCGTTTCGGTGGTGCTGCTCGCCGTCGCGCTCTTCATGTATCGCGGCTTCCGCAGCCAGCTCGCCGGCGGGCCCGGTTATCGCACCGACCACCTGCTGATGATGAGTTTCGACACGGGCCTGGTGCGCTACACCGACGCGCAATCGGCCCGGTTCTTCAGGGACATCGCCGATCGCGCGCGCGAGGTGCCCGGCGTCGTCGGCGTCGCGATGGCGACGTCGGCCCCGATGGGGAACAACGTCGGCCTGGAAGCAATCGCGCCGGAAGGGTTTCAGTTCCCGGCCGGAAAGGACAACGCGAACGTGCTGGCGTCACGCGTGGACGAACACTACCGACACGATGGGGCTCACGATCCTCCGCGGGCGCGGCTTCCGCGTCGAGGACGCGGGCGACGCGCCGAAGGTCGCGATCGTCAACGAGCAGTTCGCGCGGCATTACTGGCCGAACGAGGACCCGATCGGCAAGCGCATTCGCCTGGTCAACCGCGATCAGGCGTGGGCACAGGTCGTGGGTCTCGCGAAAATGAGCAAGTATCTCTTCATCGCCGAGCCGCCGACCGAATTCGTGTACTTCCCGTCTCGACAGACGCGCGTGCGCGAGATGGTGATGCTGGTCCAGTCGGCCGGCGATCCCGCGAGTCTCGCCGGTCCGCTGTGGTCTGCTGGCCAGCATCTACGCCGGGCGACTGCTGGCGGCGGTCTTCCCGACGGGCGGCGACCAGCGGGATTTCGGCGCGCTGCTGATCGTGATCCCGATCGTGCTCACGGTCACGTTCCTCGCCGCCTACATCCCCGCGCGGCGCGCGGCGCGGACGAGCCCGATGCAGGCGCTGCGGCACGAGTAGACGCGCACGACACGGCCCGAGTCGCGCACGTGTTCGGGCCCGCGCACGAGCAACCGGCCCGCGATGCCGAACATCGTCGCGTTCACGCCGATGCCGAGCGTGAGAGTGGCAACGAATCCACGCTCGACCAACGGGTGGCAGTACTGCGTGCCTCGTGCTGAGGCTTGACCGCCATCGTATACTCACGCCCGCCCCCCAATGGTGATGGTCCTGCTGCTCGCCCCGCCGTCAAATGTCGCCTGCACGCTGACCTCGGGCGGCGTCGCCGAGGCGCCGGACGGCAAGGCCGACGTCGTGGACGTGAAGGGTCCCGACAAGTTGAACCTGCGGTTGTTCTTCGACACCACGAGCCATCGGTTGCTGCTGGCAACCTACCAGGCCGAGAGCCTCGACGCCGATCAGATGAAGGAACTGACACAGAAGGCGATCGAGAAGGCCAGGGCAGACCCGGCCAACGCGGCCAAGGTCGTCCAGGAAATGCGCGACGAAACCGAGAAGATGCCGAAGAAGACGATCACCGTCCAGATGCACTTCTCCGAGCCGAAGGCCTTCGGCTCCGTGACGCTGCCATCCAAGATGAGCGTGGAAGGGGGGCCACAGGGCGTCGAGGAATGGACCTTCTCGTCGCTCAAGTTGAACCCGCCGCTCAAGCCGGAACATTTCGCGAAGTAGCTCGTGGAGCTCGCCATGCGTCCCGTCGCGTGTTTCGCGCTGCTCGTCGCCGGCCTCCTCGCTCTGCCGGCCACCCCGGTGGCCGGGCAGTCGACCGGGCCGTCGCTGCGCGTGGTCGTCACCGATGCGACCGGGGCGGTGATCGTCGGCGCGCGCGTCACCGTGCGCCAGCCGGGGCGGCCGGAGCGGCAGGTGAAAACCGGCGAGGTGGGCGTCGCTGTCCTGCCGGACCTGGTGCCCGGCAACGCCGAGATCGTGGTGGAATCCGAAGGGTTCGAGGCAAAGACCATCGGCGACCGCCGGATTCGCGCCGGCGTCAACCGGGTGGACGTACGGCTGCAGATCGCCGGGCTCGCGGTGACCGTCGAGGTTTCCCGCGATGCGCGCGAGAAGCAGCTGGATCCGCGCGGCGACGCGTTCACGCGCGGGCTGACCGCCGACATGATCGCGCAGCTGCCCGACGACCCGGACGAAATGGAAAACGTGCTCAGGCAGATGGCGGGACCCGGGGCCACGTTCCGGATCAACGGCTTCGGCGGATCCAAGCTGCCGGCCAAGGGCCAGATCCGGCAGATCCGCTTCAGTCTCAACACGTTTTCTGCCGAGATGCACGAACTGGGCATGCCGGTCGTGGACATCGTGACGCAGCCGGGCCTGGACCGGTGGCACACGACGCTCAACGCGGGCTTCCGCAACGAGGCGCTGACCGCGCGGTATGCCTTCGCACCCACCTCCGCATCCGAATCCGTCCGGCGCGGTGGTCTGGTGCTCGACGGCCCGCTGTGGCGCAATCACACGTCACTGTCGTTCAGCGTGGACAGCGTCGCGTTGGCCGACGGCCAGACGTACCTCGTCTCCACGCCGGCCGGCCGTGTCAACGGTGTGGCGATCCGCCCGACCGATCGAACCAATTTCTCCGTGCTCGTCGAGCACGCGCTCACGAGGTCGCACACCTCGCGTGTCGAGCTGACCCGCAACGGCACCACCCTCGAGAATCTCGGTGTTGGCGGCGCGAGCCTGCCAGAACGCGCCTATTCGTCCACCCAGACGAGTCACACGTTGCGGCTCTCCGACAGTGGCCCGCTAACCAGGAAGCTGTTCAACGAGTCGCGCGTGCAGATGGTGTGGAACGATTCGAAGACGGTGCCCGCCACCGATCGGATCGCCATCGTCGTCCTCGACGCTTTTACCGCTGGCGGTGCCCAGGTGAACAGCGCGCGGCGAGCGTGGGACCTGGAGGCTGCCGACAACGTGGACTTCGCGCACGGCCGCCACGCGATGAGGGCGGGCGGTCTGCTCCAGGCCGGCCACTACCGCTCGACCGATGCCGGCAACAGCCTTGGCACCTTCACGTTCTCGAGCCTCGAGGCGTATGTGGCCGGTCGGCCACTGACCTACACGAAGCGCGTCGGCAACCCGCTCGTGCAATACGGATTCTGCCGGGCGGGGTGGTACCTGCAGGACGACACCAAGGCCCACAAGATGCTGACGCTCAGCGGTGGGCTGCGTCACGAGATCCAGAGCCGGATCGATGATCGCTTCAACCTGTCCCCGCTGGCCGGCTTCACGTGGGCCCCGCTGCCCAACGGCAAACTGGTTCTGCGTGGCGGCGCGGGCATCGTCTACACCTGGTTCGACGCGGCGCTCTACGAGCAGACGCTCCGTGTGGATGGCGAGCGGCAATACGATGTTGTCATCACCAACCCCGGCTACCCCGACCCCTTCGCCGGCGCACAGCCGATCGTGTTGCCGCCAAGCCGCCTGGTGCGGCCGGCCGACCTGCAGCTGCCGCGAATCGTGAACACGTCGGTCGCCCTGCAACGGCAGTTCACGTTGACGAGTACGTTGATGGTGACCTACACGCACCAGCAGGGCACGGGTCTGTTCCGCGGCCGCAACGTGAACGCGCCTGCGCCTGCCGCGCACGCCACCACCGCGAGCACGAGGGTGGCCGCGACGATCGCCGGCGGATCCGTGGGCGTCACATCGAATAGCTGCGATCGCAACACCCGGCTGGCGGCTGCGAAGACTGCAAGGCCGATAGCCGCTCCCAGCGCGGCGAGCGCTCCGACTTCGCCGAGCACCGTCCTGTGGACGGCGGTGCGCGTGGCGCCGAGCGCCAGCCGGATGCCGATACCGAGAACGGCCTCGTCTTTGGTAACAACACGGACAGACGGTACACCGCTCTTGTGCAGCTGCCGGTTCTCCATCCCCAAGCGAGCGATGCGAGGCGGTTGCTTGCCGCCCTCGGCTTTCGACGCGTACCACACGGCGAGAACGACTGACGGGTTCTCCCGTCGGCGTCATTTCCGCGGAACCGCCGCGAGCGCTCGCCTCGCCCCATCGTCGGCGGGATTCAGCCGGAGCGCTTCGTTCAGCTCTTCGGCCGCCTCGCGGAACCTGCCCGTCGCCGCGAGCACGAGCCCGAGATGGTAGCGGGCGGGTTCGAAATCCGGCGCGGCGCGCACAGCTTCCGAGAAACAGGCAATGGCTTCGGCGACCTTGCCTTGCCCGGCAAGCACGAAGCCGAGATCGTCCTGGAAATCCGCCCGGTCGGGCTGCAGCGTTGCGGCGCGCGCGTACTCGCTGAGCGCTTCGCCCCGGTTCCCCTGCTTTACGAGCACGGTTGCGAGTCCGTGGTGGGCGTCGGCGATTCTGTCATCGATCCGCAGCGCCTCCCGGAACTCGGCCGCCGCCCGATTCAGGTCCCCGCTGTCGGCAAGGGCCTTGGCCAGCGCTGCGTGGACCTCGGGAAGCTCCGGCCGCAGGCGCGACGCCTCGACGAAATGAGGGAGCGCCTCGTCCAGTCGCCCCGCGCCGGCAAGCATCAGGGCCAGATTGTGGTGGGCTTCCGCGAGTTGCGGCTTGAGGGCGACGGCTTCGGTCGCGCGCCGGATGGCCTCGTCGATCTCGCCCCGGCGGGCGAGCGCCGCGGCCAGCCCGCTCAGCTCTTCAGCGGTCGGCTCGATGGCGATCGCTTTCCGGGACTCGGCAATCGCGGAGCGAGACGTTCCTGGCGAGGACGCTTCGTGAAGCTCGCTCTCGCGGCGAGTCTGCTGGTGGCGGTCGGCGCCGCAGGGTTCACGCTGGGATCGGTGGCAGAGCGCGAACGAAGTCGATAAGCCGCTCACGTGGTCAGCCGTCCGCTGAGTACCACCACCCAAGTGAAGACCGTCGTGCCACTGGCGGCTTGACGTCCGGATGCGTGCGGGTTCACCGACCGGTACGACCCTCGAGTTGCGGTGGAGTCGAGCGCGAGCGAACCAAGGCGAGATGCACTGAGGGTTTTCTCGACGTATCCGTTCGGGCGGTACGTTCGCTCACGTGGGGTCGGGCACGACTTCAGGGTGAAGGCCAACAGGACTTCCGGTGCGCGGTCGGTGAATCGGTCGCGATTCTGCCGCCAGATCCGAAAGGTCAGGCGTCCGCCCAGACGACGGCCGTCGGACGGACGACCGTTGCCGGCGGCGTCACCGTGCGCGGCGAGAAGAGGGTCGTTGATTTCGCGCGCTTCTTCGCCGGCAGTAGGGAATCGTTGCACGTTCTGGTCACGCGGTTGCCGTGATCGAATACGCGTATTTATCGGTGTGGCTTGAAGTTGGTGGCGCGCCCGGCAGGACTTGAACCTGCGACCCTCGGCTTAGAAGGCCGATGCTCTGTCCGGGCTGAGCTACGGGCGCGCGGACGAACTGGACGATTGTAACGCGGGCGACCGGGGGTAGATGCGAATGCCGCCCCGGGTCATGCGCGCGAGGACCGGCGCCAGCGCTTTCGTTTCCGACCCGGCATGTTGCACCAGCCGATCCGCTTCCGCTTTCGTTCCACCTGCCTCGAATCCGGGGGCTGGGTTCGACTCCCAGGCGCCTGCGCCAGGCACATTGTACCCGCATGAGGGGCGACGGGCGGGGTGCGGCAACCGGACGACTGCCTCATTCCGCCGTTCGCTTGCGCGCAACGGGCCCCGCCGCCGCAACGACGAGGCGGGCGCCCTCGAAGGCCGCCCCGGCATCCTCCTTCGGCGGTGAGGGCTCTATCTGCATGGAAACGCTGGGATTAGAAGGCCGACGGGCGCGCAGGATTGCGGCGGAGGGCAACGAGCGTGATCATGAGCCGCCGGGGGGAACGCCATGCCATCAGGCAGACGCAAGAGCATGTTGGATCAGTGGTACGGCGAAAGCCAGACAAGCCCCGAAACTCGAAGGCCAGAGGCCCAGGGCCCAAGGCCAGCTGGATTCACTGCACCTTGATTACCACCGAGGTGATGTCGTCAGTCTGCAGCCGGGCGCCCGCAAACGCGCGCACCGCCCGGTAGATGCCGGTCGTGACGTGGCGGGCCGAAGAGTCGCGATGCCCGCGCACGTACTCGAGCAGCCGCTCGGCGCCGAACGGTTCGTCGTCGCCGGCGTCGGTCTCGGTGACCCCGTCGGTCACCAGCAGGACCGTCTGGTTCTTCTCCAGCCGCACCTCGCAGTGCGGGAACTCCGCGTCCGCGAACACCCCCAGCGGCGGCCCGGTGCTGTCCAGGACCGCCTGCACCGCGCCGCCGTGGCACAGGACGTATCCGGGCACGTGGCCGGCGCTGGCGTACGAGAGCAGGCGGCGGCGCGCGTCGAATCGCGCGAGCAGCAGCGTCACGAACCGGTTGTCCTCGAGATCGTCGGTGAGCATCCGGTTGACCCGCGAGAGGATCTCGCAGACGCCGAGATCCAGGGCGGCAAACGAGCGGACGTAGGCCCGCGTCAGCGCCATGACCAGCGCCGACGAGAAGCCGTGGCCGCTGGCGTCCCCGATCGCCACGTACATCACGTCGTCGGACGGCCGGATGAAATCGAAGTAATCCCCGCCTGTTTCGGCCGCAGGGTGCGAGGCCGCGGACACGTCGAGACCGGGCAGTGCGATCGGACCCCGGTTGAACTGCTGCTGCACCTGGCGGGCCAGCCGCAGCTGCACCTCCTGCTCCTGCTTCCTGCGCAGCTCGGTGATGTCCTTGAGCACCGAGACGAAGTGCGTGATCTCGCCCTCGTCGTCCGTGATCGGGGTGATCGTCTGCTCGGCCCAGTAGAGCTCTCCGCTCCGCTTGCGGTTCACGAGCGTGCCGCGAAACGGACGGCCGCCCAGGATGTCGCCCCAGAGGCGCTGGTAGAACTCGCGATCGTGATGTCCCGACTTCAATATGGCCGGCGTCCGGCCGACCGCTTCGTCCCACTTGTACCCCGTCGTCTGCTCGAACGCCG
>Ga0315280_10001941_pt1 | contig 34415 bp, 28 predicted proteins | sample YL17G06_40_MG_FD_203697 | JGI IMG/M metagenome (GOLD analysis project Ga0315280, IMG submission 203697) | Sediment microbial communities from Yellowstone Lake, YNP, Wyoming, USA - YL17G06_40 | ecosystem: Environmental > Aquatic > Freshwater > Lake > Sediment | place: USA: Wyoming | collected...
GGGAATACTTGCTTTGGTTTGAAAGTGTCGGGTCAGTGTTTTTCAATTCTCTTGAAGCGCACGCTAGTTTTACGAACGTCAAGAAGCTTGCGATCGAATCCGGAGTACTCGTCACAGTCCATAAACGTTTGTTCAGGTCTGTTGCGGCGGAGTTTCTGAAGCTTTTGTTTCCTTTGGCGATGGTCTTCTCCTCCTCAATACAAGAGCCGCGACGATTATGATGGCTGCGAGAACGACTACTACTACTGCCGCTATGAACCACGTTTGTCCCCAAGGTGCTTCGGCAGTCTGCCCCATGATGGCCCAAGTGCTGAAATGGTTGACAACGGTCCATGCATAATGTTCCACGGTGTTTAGCTGCGTCTCTGCAGCCGTCCAACTGCTTGTTGCTGCGTCCCAGTAGAATATTTTCAAGTCATTTTCGCTTAGCCCTAGGGCGCTCAGCTGTTCATGTGTATAGTAGATGCGCATAGTGAGATTAACCGTTAAGTCGCTTTGGTCCGTTGTGACCTGTATGTAGCTGCCAAGCATTTTGTATGTTGCCGGCGTAGGTCCTGTGCCTGCCGAGGTTGTGTTTTTGACCGATATTGTCGCAGACTTTGAAATGCTGGTTAGGGTCAACGTGCAGCCGGCGTTTTCTTTAACGTCGATTGTCAGGGGAGCGGCCAGTGTGATTGACGTTGGAGTGTAGATTGTTTCAGCACTGCCTTCCCACACCTTGAAAATCAAGCCCTTAAGCTTGCTGATGCTCATGTTGTTCCATATCATCGTGTTCCCGCCTGCAAACTCGTCGGGAGCAATGGGCTTTTCCGGATCGTTCGGATCGATGAACAATGTCACTGAGTGTGTTCCGTTGCTGCCTCCTTGAACGGTCAGCTTCAGCCTTTCGTTTTGACGTGGAGGTTCAGAGGGACTTGAAGTCAGATTGAAGAATCTTCTAAGTTTGAAACATGTTGCGTTTATCGGATCTGTTGGCGGAGTGACTTTCACGTTCCCGAAGCTCCAGAGGATAGTATCACTTCCCACCTCTAGACTGATGTCTAAGTTGCTGATGTCTAAGTCAGATTCCTTCATGATGGATATCATCTCCCTCGGTATACCAGCCGTTGCATTCATCATGTCAATGTACGCATTTTTAACATGGTTTATTTCCGCATTGAGATCTCCTTCAAAGACGTAGTTGTCACTGTACCTGAGTTGTCCGTTGCTATAGGACATGCTTGCGTTGAAAGATTTCATTGAACAGAAAGTCATGTTATAAATTGACTGAATATATGGCTGCATCTGCGGCGGGTACATGTCCTGCACTGCCTTGCCTGTGGCGTTCCACAGTTCCTTCCGGTTCATTGTGGCAGCCGTTTGGACGTCAAGCCTTCTGCTAGCTTTTGAATATGACATCGTTAACTCTCCGCTTTTTGCTGCGTAGAAGGTTGCGTTCAACAGCGAGTAAATGGTTGAGTTAAGTGCTGAGACGGGAAAGCCTGGGGGCATGTATGGGCCGAAGGGGTTGCCACCGCTTGGGAAAATAGAGCCGGTGTATATGCTTGTCAATAGCTGAATGAAGTCTCCCTGAAAAACGGCTGAGAACGAAATTCTTGCGCTGTTCTGGTCGATAGGCGTAATCGCATAGTTAAAGTCTGTGCACTTGAGCGCTCCCAGGGTCATGTTGTAGAGAGATCCGGGTCCTTCACCTGGAATCGTGAAGGCCAAGATTTGAAGCATCTGGCTAAGGTACGTCTCGTTCAAGTTTGGGAAGCCCGGAATTGGCATTGTGTAGTTATAGAAGACCACTATGGAATCGCTGATGGTCATTCCCGTGAGGTTTCCCTGAAGGTCTAGGTGGATGTCGCCCAGCGTCAGCCCCGGCACCAAATGAACCGTTATTATTCCATTAAAAGACTGATTAGCATACTCTCCGCTCAATGTAAAGTCTGTGGAGTCAAACGGAAAGCCAGAGAAGTCAATGCCCATGCCCTGTGTACTGGGCGTGTCTGGCAAAGTCACCGAGGCGTTGATTCCACTTTTCTCCAGGCCGTCAGAATATTCAGTGGTCATGGAAACATTCGTCGCATTTAGCGGAAACTGTGAAGCCTGCTGAGGAGGCAGCGTCATCGTCGTGTTCACAGAAGCTTTTTGCGTGCCGACGCCCTTTGAGAGTTGAGCATCCATATGAATGGTGGAGCCTGCACTTTGGAACATGCCGGTTACATTACCCTTGCCTGTCAATCCTACAGTTCCATCAGGATACACGATAAACTTTGCTTCAGTCTCAGCTGGCAAGGTTGATACGGCCCCCATCACTGCGGACAGAGGGGCGAAAACAAGTAACATCAATGAAAGTGTCAGACACAATGTTCCGAAAGCTTTGATTGGCTTGTCGGTTACCCGATAATATTTCATCATGACTTGCAAGTAAGGCAGAAACGTCTTTATATGTTTTATGCGGACGTCCAGCTTTTGAGGCAAAGTGTGAAAAGCCGTAAGATACGTAAAGGCTTAGCCTGCGCCGCTTAGGTTGTTTTGAATAGTCTGGGTTTGGGATCAAAGTTTAACTCGGGAGCCTATGTAGGTGTAGATGGCATCAACCAGAAGGTTGATTATCACAAATACAAAATCCTTGTTCGTTGAGGTCTGCATAAAATCATTGAATTTGCCAATGCGGGATGGCATCGAGATTTATCCAACTTGACGCAATTAAAACATTGTGTGCAAGAAACGGTGTCTATAGGAGCAATCTCTAGTTTGAATGGCAAGAGATTTTAGTCTATTCTATTCATAGAGCTAGTTAGGTCAGAGACTAGAATGGCGCAAAGACATTTAGAGGAATTTTCTACTGCAAAGACCGGATTCTCAAAGGAGAAGGCGGAACCCTTGCCCATCATAGAGGTAATGACAAAGGAAAAGGAAAAACATGCTTTTCCGCCATTGGCGCCTAAGAATCTAGCGCCCTCCTATTTTGTTTCAGCCACTTACGATGGACACTCCGGAAAAGCTTTGATCAAACTTTTCGAGCCAGTTTCAGGCCGCATCTATTTTTGGCTTGACAATACTGGACACCAGCCATATTGCCTAACAAATCTCTCGCAATACGAGCTTGAAAAAATCAGCCGGGTAACCCAGCATCAGGGGTTTGACCGTTTTGAAGTTGTGGAGAAGTTCGATCCGCTGTTGAATAAATGTGTCAAAATAACGAAAATCGTGACTAAAGATCCGCTTGCCATCGGGGGACGCCCAACCGGATGCATCAGAGACATAATCCCCGAAGACTTCCCAAAAGTCTCAGACACTCCAATTGCTCCGCAAGAGATCAAAGTCTGGGAATCGAACATAAAATATTATCAATCCTACATTTACGATAGGAACCTTTTGCCTGGAATGATTTACGAAGTCAAAGACGGCGATCTTGTCTCGAAAAGCTTGAATGACTCTGAAAAAATGGTCAGAAAGATACGTGGAAACTTCAAGGACGCAACTGACGAAGAGTTAGAATTTATTGAAGAATGGGCCAGACTGTTAGAGTATCCGGCGCCAAAATTTCGCCGCGTAGCCCTTGACATAGAAGTCTTGGCACCGATTCCAACGAGGGTGCCTGACCCGAGGGAAGCAGCCTACCAAGTTGTTTGCGTTTCACTTTATTCTTCTGACGGGGTGCGAAAAGTACTTGTTTTGAAACGAGAAGGAGTTCGCGAAGGAACAGAGCGTCTGCCAGCCGACGCGGATATCGAGTATTTTGATTCAGAAGAGAAAATGATAAGAGCTGTTTTTGATGTCTTGTGGGACTATCCTTTCGTTTTAACTTTCAACGGCGACGATTTCGACCTGCGCTACTTGGCACACAGAGCAATGGACCGCTTGGGTTTCAAGCGAAGCGAGATTCCCATAGAAATTGGCCAACGCTCCTGTCTGCTAGAGTACGGTGTGCACATTGATCTGTACAAGTTTTTCTTCAACCGTTCAATTCAAATCTACGCTTTCAACAACCGCTATCGAGACGTAACGCTTTCAGATGTCGGCAAAGCCTTGATCGGACTGGAGAAAATAAAGCTGGAAAAGGGCCTAGGCGAACTAACTCACACCGAGCTTGCTCGATACTGTTTCAGGGACGCTGAAATAACCTTTAGACTTACGAGCTTCGACGACGAACTGGTCATGAAACTGATCCTAGTCCTTGCAAGAATAAGCAGCATGCCAATAGAAGACGTAAGCCGCCAAGGAGTATCCCGTTGGATAAGGAACTTCCTGCAACGGGAGCATCGTCACCGAAACATGCTCATCCCAACTCCGGAAGACATACTTGCAGCAAAAGGCAAGACGGCGACCAAAGCAATCATTAAAGGCAAGAAATACAAGGGGGCAATAGTTGTTGAACCCGTGCTTGGCGTACACTTCAACGTTGCAGTGATGGATTTTCCCAGCCTATACCCGTCCATAATAAAGGTTTGGAATTTGGGCTACCAGTCTATCCTGTGTCAGCATCCAGAATGCCGCAGCAACCTTATTCCAGGCACACCTCACTGGGTTTGCACAAAAAAACGCGCGTTGGAAAGCCTCCTAGTTGGTTCATTGAGAGACTTACGGGTGCAGTGGTATAAACCCAAATCAAAGGACAAGGCCCTGTCTGCAGATTTGAGAAGCTGGTACAACATCACCCAAGGAGCGCTTAAGGTAATTTTGAATGCAAGCTACGGGGTTTTCGGGGCTGAAAGCTTTGATCTCTATTGTCCACCTGTGGCTGAGGCAACAGCAGCCATTGGGAGACACTCAATAACCCAGATACTCAAGAAAGCTGAAGAACTCCGCATCCAAGTGCTTTACGGAGACACCGACAGCCTCTTCCTTAAAAATCCCTCAAAGCAACAGACCGAAGAACTGGCACACTGGACCGAGCATGAACTGAAGATGAGCTTAGATGTAGATAAGGTTTACAGATACGCAGTCTTCAGTTTACGAAAAAAGAATTACCTCGGAGTTTTAGAAGACGGAACAGTTGATGTCAAGGGATTAACAGGCAAAAAAAGGCACATCCCAGTTTTCATCAAGAAAGCATTTGATAGAATGAAGGCACGCTTGGCAATGGTGAAGACTCCTGCAGACTTTGAAAATGCCAAAAAGACCATTGGAGAAATTGTTCGCGATTGCTACACGCAGTTGAAGAGACGAGAATGGGAAAGCATGAGCGACTTGGCATTCAACGTGGTTTTAGGTGAGGAAATTGAACATTACACGAAGACAACGCCTCAACACGTCAAAGCCGCAAAGATCCTAAAAGAAAACGGGTTAGAACTAAGAGCCGGCGACCTGATAAGCTTTGTCAAAGTCACCAAGGAACCGCATGTGAAACCGGTCGAGTTGGCAACGAAAAATGAAATTGATGTTGACAAGTACATAGCCTATTTGCATTCAACATTCGACCAAGTCTTGGATGCTTTAGGTTTAGATTTTGATGAAATAATAGGGCTTACAAAACTGGAAAGATTCATGTAAACGTCTTCTTGTCAGCGCTGATTACTTTAAGCCCTCGGGACTTCAAAGGTCCGATCACGTTCTCCTTGCCCAGAATTGAAAGCAACGGGTAACCAATTCCTGCTACTGCAATCAAGCTACTAATGGTTACGCTGGCAATCATGGCTGCCCATACAGGCAAAGCATTGAGAACATCGGGCGGCGGAAAGAACAGCCACAGATAACTGCCAACGATGAAGCCGATGGGCAAGGCACCGAATGCACAACCTATGAACCGATGCTTCCTCAAAAGAAATATTATAGTTGCCGCAGCCAAGTTGGCAATGGGTCCAAAAGCCACGTCTTGAACTCCAATGAAATAGTAAGCATTGGTCAAGAAACACCCAGCAGTCACCCCAGCGACAACAGGCAAGCCTAACAAAGCGGCTAATGCAATAAGGCAGTCTGCAACACGCAATTGGATCGGTCCGTAGATGGTTGGGTTGCCGACAGAAACCATCTGAACAACGTTAATGATCACGTATAAAGCTGCGAAAACAGATGCTAAGGCTAGATCTCTACTGTCAAGTTTCACTTATCCACCTCCTACTCCCGGGGTTTATAATGGCGGAACGGGTGGAGGTCCACTCACCCGCCAAACACATCTGTGCAGTGCACTCATGACTATTAAGTTTTGCTGCAAAGTTGATTGCTAGAAATGTAAATTTTGTTCTTTTCCGTAGTTCTTTGTTAGTAATATTTTGCTGCCTGAAAGATCTTAAGATGCAGAGGTTTACAACAGCGATAGTCTTTGAACTAGTAGAGCGATAGAAGTTGAGGCCGCGACCAAAAGTGAGATTAACAGAACTACTTGCTTCTCGGTCAAGGGATGGTGATAGGTGATAAGCGTGATCAAACTTCTTCTGTGGTCTGAGACGAGTCGTTTCCCGTCAAAGGTAACATTTGCCTTAGTTCTGAAAAAGAAGAATGTCAACAAGATTAATGCCGAATTAAGTATGTATGGCAAAACGGAAATCACCAAATCAAACTTCAAATCTGAAATGATTGCAAATGCTGCTAATGTTATTCCTACGGCGAAGGATCCTGTATTACCAACGAAAAGCTTGCCCTGAAAATTCAGAAAGGCAAGTATCAACCACACAATCAGTGGAACGTACAAGAGAATGGCATTCGGTCCTGAGATAGCTAATAGTCCAATCATGACTATTGCAGGGCAGATGGTTTCTAAACCGTTCAGCCCGCCGAGCTGATTCACCGTGTTGGTAATTATGGTCACAAGCAGCGGAACTATTATGAAATAATAGTAAACACCGAAATCGATTGTTCCTAGAATAGGAAGTGCTATGGAAGTGCGCAGTCCAAGTCTAGAGGCCAAAGAAATTAACGGTATCGCAACTATTAGTGGAAGAAAGGCTTTGTAACGCCATCTAAGATCTATCCAGTCATCCAGTAAGCCTAGAAATCCGCCAAACAGGATGCAGACGGCTAGGGTTAAAGGAGGCGAAACGCCGTTGGTAACTTTCACTATGTCCAAAAAGTACACGAGAAAAAGATACACTGTCCCGATCAAAACGTAAATGACGCCCAGACCGTTTGGAACTAAAGGCTTGTCTGGTTTATGATAGTCAGGAGCTTTCGGGAACAAGTCATATTCCTTCATCAATCTGGATAGTTGACTTTGTAGAGGCAAACCAGTGGAATCAGTCCACCATATCGGTTATAGGCTTCCTGTGCAGTAAGAGCCAGCCCGGCGAAATATTCTTCCCCAAAGTACTGTGGCATTGTAACATTGGCTTGATCCGGATCTATCACTCCGTTTACACTGCACCATCGATTTTTTCCCCAGCTCATCAACTTGTAAATTGTTGAGTTCATTCCCCGCTCGTTCCACTCCCACTGGCTTGTGGTGCTGTTAAACTGCCCGAATGTGGTCTCATCATTCCAATCCCATCCAGTCCAGTTTCCCTTGTTATTGCTCTTTCCGGAAATTCTTGCCATCCAAGTCCACTTTCCCTCGTCACCATAACCAGCCCAATTTGCATAATACTGTCCTGTCGTAGTATCTTGACCTAAGGCGAGGGTTGTGAATACTAGAATGTATTTCGCATTGTATAGTTTCAACATCTGTACTGATTGTGTTTCTGTGGCCATAAATGTGAAACCTATGTTTTCTATTTGCGTCGCATTTATCGTGGCGTTGTCTGCGAGCGATGTCACGTTGCCTAACATGGTAAGCCAATATCCATAGTCCCACCAGCTGGAGACGACGATGGTTGAGTCTTGGAAGTTATTCAAGTATTGCAACATGTCCAGCCATTCAGCCACTGGCACGTTGGGAACTATTGGAAGACTGCCGGCGGTAATTGTGACTGGCGTATAGGCTTGTCTATAAACGCTAGGAACACCGCCAGATTGCGGTGAAAAGGCAAGATTTGTCATGAGGATTATGAATATCAGGAAGACTGCAGTTCCACTGTATTCTTTTCCGACGTGTTCAAAGCCAAACTTCTTCTTAGCAGTAATTCTTGGCGGTTCCTTTATCAGGGTGACAAATGGTCTCAATACTCCAACTGCTCCAACAGCTGCTAGAAGACCGAAGGCTGGGCTTAAGATGACAAGCAGACGTACCATTGAGGAAGCGAAGTAAAGAGATGTTAAGCCGAACAGTAACAAGAATACGTTCTTAGTAGTGAAGTTCCGTGCGGTAAAGAATAGGCCAACAACGAAGAAGATTAGCCCTATGCCAAAGTCATAGTAGATCGATCCCCAAGCGGATATTCTGTGCTCGGCAACAGATTCCACAAGCGGATCAGTTTCTCGTAGGAGTGGGTTCAAGACTGTGGTAAACTTTCCAGCGATACTTCCGCCATAGCCCAGCACCCAGAGCGTGATAAAACCGCCGATCAGCACGGCCAAGAATACTATCACGAACAGAACCTTTTCTCTTGCCGAAGTTAAGTTACGGATTATCTCACTCAGGCAAAGCAGGACGAACATGCCCGCAACTGGAAGGACGGCATAAGTTGTCAGATATGAAACCGACATGGAAGGAACGTTTATGGCTATTAGCAACGCCAGTCCAAAGGTCAGACTGTATGCCAAGAAGAGTCGGCGTGTATATCTTCTCAATAGAAGTAAAACAAAAACGAACAACACGGTTAAGCCTATTAAATAATAGGCTGCACCCCATCCAAGGATGAAGTATGCCAAGGTTGCGGCAGATCCAACTGAATATTTCACCGTTGAACCTATAGGTCTTTCTTCTTCGATGGCTCTTAGAAACAAAAGGCTGAATAAAAGAAGAGAGAACACACCCACTGTTTCAGTATCAAAAAAGCCTAGAGAGGCTCTTTGAATGACAGCCGGGCTTAAAGCCAAAAAAAGAGCCGCAAGCATTCCAACTGGTTTCCCTCCAATATCTTTCCCAAGGAAGTAAATGATCAAGACAGTCAATGTGCCCATTAATGCAGGAACAAGCGCACAGAAGCTCATCAAATCAATGTTGACACCCAACGCGGTAATAATGTCATAGAAGAATGCCGCAGTCATGGGCAATGATGGCAAAGACAAGCCCATGTTTATTCCATCTGGGTACCAACGTTGTTTGTCAACCCACTGGGTTGGCCAGTAGGGCGAGAACAAACCGTTCTTCACCATGTAATTCGTGAGGCTGTATTGATAATACGGATCAAACTCTGAGAGGTGCACGGCACCTGTCTGTATTTCCCAGCGCAGTGGGAACACGCGCACGCTGAAGGATATGAAGAGAATGAGTAATAAGGCCGAGAAGGTTATTATGGCACTGTGGTTTACCTTTACCCGCAGTTTTCCTAGGTTCTTCAGACCATTAACAATTCGCTCCTTGGAAAGGATGCTGCTGAGCTCCATTCTGAGTTCATCTCTCCTACAGAGTCTATTGAGGTATTTTATTATCCTTACGGTTATGTAACGGGTTGGTGAAGGTTTACAAGACCTGCGTCATTCTTATATGTCTTTCCAAAACAGAACAAGCCGAGAAAACTCGGGCACCTTTACGTTGCTACAATCTTCCGTTTATGACCGTATTTTTCAGCATCATAAAGCGGGAACCCTGCAATCCTACCCTTTGCCATCTTTCCCCGCATCTTCACGTTGACAATGTTTCCATCTTGGGCATATAATGTTTGAACGTAACCCATTCCTATACCATACTTGAGCAACGGTGAAAAAGTTCCGCTTGTCAGCTGCCCTACTTTTTCACCCGTATCCGTGTAGAGTTCAAACCCAGGCCGCGGTATTCCTTGATCCATCATTTTTATGCCGATGCGTTTGCGTTTCGCTCCTTCAGCCTTCTGTTTCAACAACGCTTCTTTTCCTATCAATCTGTCCTTTTGCAGCTTTACCACGAAGCCAAGAGCCGCTTCCAGTGGCGTTGTATTTTCATCTATGTCATTTCCGTATAGACATAGTCCAGCTTCAAGTCTTAACGTGTCTCTTGCTCCCAGACCGCATGGCTCTATTCCGAAGGTTTTACCAGCTTCAAGAATAGCGTTCCACAATTTTACAGCATTGTCTGGTTTTGCCAATGAAGCATTCCATATGAAGACTTCAAAGCCGTCTTCACCGGTATAACCTGTTCGGGAGAGAAAGACGTCTACGCCAGCTAAACGCGAATTGTCACATTTGAATCTTCCAATTTTGCTCAAGTCTTCTGTGGAAATCTTTTGCAGGGTCTTTTCAGCGTTTGGGCCTTGAATTGCGAACATTGCCGCACTGTCGGAAATCTCTTCAATCTTGACATTGAAGCCTTTCGCGTTCTTGACTAACCAGTTGTAATCTTTCTCCCGGTTGCTCGCGTTGAAGACTGCTAGAAATTTTTCTGTCTCCAGTCTGTACACGACGAAGTCGTCTATTATACCGCCATTTTCGGTGCACATAACAGAGTATTGGGCACTGTTCGGAGACAGGGTTGAAACGTCGTTTGTTATGACATAATTCAGAAAATGTTCAGATTCAGTGCCCGTGACCGTCACTCGTCCCATGTGGCTGATGTCAAAGATGCCGACGCTGTTGCGCACTGCTAGATGCTCGGGCGTTATATCCTTATAGAATATGGGCATTTCAAAGCCTGCGAAGACTGTTAGTTTCGCCGTTCTCCGGTGCACTTCGTAAAGTTGGGTTCTGCGGACTTTCTCGCCCAAATCTCTTTCCTCAAAAGACAGTTATTTTATGGGTATCACGCTTACATCGATCGGGATGAATGAAAGCTTCTTACCGCACTTGGGACATTTGCCTTCGTGTTCATGTAGGATTTCGTCTGGAGGTTTTAATTCAGCGCCGTCATATAAAACGTGACCGCATCCTTGACAACTGACACGCTGAGGCATCAACACTACACTCCACGCGATAATGAAAGAAGTAAACGTCCATGACGTATTTATCGCTTCCTAAGCCAAGAAGTGTTCACAAAAATCGTTTCATCCGCCTCGCGCGCTGTTTCCAGTAGAATCTGTCACTGCGAAAGACTGAATTAACACTTCAAGCTACAAATGTTTGAGTGCCTTATGAAAGATGAAGCATTATTTATTGACGATTCCTGGGTTCTGTCTTGGGCAGGCTATTCTAGTCGTAGCTTTTCAGAATTCCTGTCGCAAATTGCACTTTCGCCAGAAGTCTTCGAGAAAGAAGGGAAAGGTCAAAATGATGAAAAAATGACTTGGCGCTTCTCGATGTACCAAAGCGGTTTGTGCTGAATTTGGAGAAACACACGCTGATTATCACCGAGAAACCAGATGCTGCACAGAGAATAGCCTCAGCCCTTGACGTGATGAAAAAACCGAAAAAAATGGAAAGAAATGGCGTGCCATATTATGTTGCTAAACGTGATAGAGACATAATTGTTGTGCCAGCTCTAGGACATTTATACACAGTTGCCAGTGAAAGTGGTGGAAGAAACTTTTATCCCGTCTTCAGTTTCAAGTGGGTGCCTCGATATGTTGCTGAAAAAGGAGAAGAACGAATCCGTGTGTGGATTCGAACCATCACAGACTTGGCAAAAGATGCTGACATGTTTATTGATGCATGCGACTATGACATAGAGGGAAGCATCATCGGCTATTGCATTTTGAAATACGCATGTGATAACAAGGAAAACGTATCGAAACGCATGAAATACTCCACTCTGACCGTGGAGGAACTGGAAAAATCCTATGCTGACCCGCTTCCTCAACTGGATTTTGCACTTATAGAGGCTGGGCGAGCAAGACACGAGGTTGACTGGCTGTATGGTATCAACCTCTCAAGAGCCCTAACAATTGCGGCAAGAGATTGGAGCGGAAGATACGCCACACTAAGCACGGGAAGAGTTCAAGGCCCAGTTCTGAAATTTCTGGTTGCAAGAGAAAAATCCATCAGAAGTTTCGTGCCAACACCGTACTGGGAAATCAAGGCCCAACTCGAAATAAACGGCCAAGTCTTTGAAGCAGAATACGAGAAGGAAACAATTGAAACAAAGAAAGAAGCAGACGTCATTTTGAACGCTTGCGTAGGAAGAAATGGGCAAGTTGAAAGAATCGACATAAAACAATTCCAACAGTCTCCACCTTTACCATTTGACTTGGGCGCCTTACAAGCCGCTGCTTACAGCTTGTTTGGATACGCACCGAGACGAACATCAAATATAGCGCAACGTCTTTACCTAGACGCTTTAGTCTCTTACCCAAGAACAAGTAGCCAAAAACTGTCTCCAGCAATAAATTATAAGGCGATACTCAAAAATCTGAACAAAGTTCAAGGGTATAAGAAGCTCACAGCAGAACTTCTCGCCAAGCCAAAATTGAAGCCGAGCGAAGGAAAAAAGGACGACCCGGCGCACCCAGCTATCTATCCAACTGGAAACGTGCCAGAACGAGTTCTAGACGTCTCTGAAAAAAACATATGGGACCTTATTGTCCGAAGGTTTATGGCGGTTTTCGGCGAACCTGCCGTAAGGCAAAACATGAAAGTCTACATCAAAGTCAATGAACACCGTTTCTACCTCAGGGGAAGACGAACAATAGTGGACGGATGGTTACGGTTCTACGAACCTTACGTTAGATCTCAAGAGGTCCTTCTGCCGCCAATAAAGGAACGACAAGCAATCACAATTAGAAAAGTAGTCCTTGAAGACAGGTTCACTACACCGCCGCCACGATATAATCCAAGCAGCCTGCTCAAGAAAATGGAAGAAGCAGAAATCGGTACAAAGGCAACGAGAGCCGACATCATACAAACACTTTATGACAGGAAATACGTGCGAGACGAAAGCATGACAGTGACAGACTTAGGTTTTGAGGTTGTTGAAATCCTGAAAAGGTACTGTCCCAAAGTCGTTTCAATAAGACTGACTAAAGAACTTGAAGGAAGGATGAATAAGATTCATGAAGGCAGCGAAAGAAGAGAAGACGTCTTGGTCGATGCTGTTGAAATTCTCAAACCAGTGTTGGAAGAGCTTAAGGGAAGAGAGAAAATAGTCGGTGAACAATTGAGTAACGCCATAAGAACGGCAAGACTTGAAGAAAGAACCATTGGAGCATGCCCAATTTGTAAAACAGGAAAGCTTATGACGCTGTACTCAAGAAAAACAGGCAAGCGCTTCGTTGGTTGCACAAACTACTTCAAAGGGCTGTGTAAAGCTTCATTCCCGCTTCCGCAAAGAGGCACAGTGAGATCCCTAAGCAAGAATTGCCGCGAATGCGGTTGGCCAACTGTTCAAGTCCGAATGAGTGGAAAGCGCCCGTGGACATTGTGCTTCAATCCTAACTGCACATTGAAACAGGAAAGGAGGAAAAGAATTGAAATGCCAAATATGCAGTAGGGAAGCCAGTGAAAACGATTATTGTGAGTTACATACAAGAGCTTATGAAAACCTCATTAGAAAGTATGATTGCTGGGAAAAAGCATTGGAAACCTCTTGGAAAGAGTATTTAAGAGAGATTGCTAAGAATCCATTAACTGGAGAATGGGCCCGAGAAGTGGCGGAACATTTGACAAAACTGGAGAGAAAAATCAATGTCAAAAACAGTTAAAAAGAGGGTATCATCGCTGTCCTTTTCATTGAACAGATTTTACCGAACAATTTCAACCATGAGACCATCCAATCTTATCATTCCAATATTCGCAATTGCCTTTGCAGTGTTCCTTCTCGGAGGAGGCCTATACGACATAATAATGAAACCACTTCCAGCAGTCTACTACCAAGGACGATTCCTATTCCTCTATCCGCAACTGTCAGAACAATTCATATCCGATAGCATCATTGCCATGACGGCTTACGCACTAGGTATCGCGGGATTAATAGCGATATACCAAAGTACAAAATACGTTTACAAGCCAAGACAGGCCTACATGATGCTCCTAATAGGGGTTGCTCTCTTACTATTTTCTTACGTGTTCCTTGAAGCCATAATACACTATTTGAAACACGTATAACCCCTTCAATAATTTAATGTAAAGTCGATGAATAGTTACCATGGATTATCTTTCAAACCCAGCTTATACGCTGCAAAATTTGTCAATAAATGGATAGGCGGACTTATGATTAACACCGTTATTGTAAGCTCCCAAGACAATGTATGCAAAGTAAGGGGAAGCGAGAAAACGATTGCGCCTACGATGAAATCAACCTGATCAACAACTGGTAACAAACCTCCTGGAGAGATACCGAACCTTCTTTTCAAAAAGGCTCCTGTTAGATCACCGAACAAGGCGCCTAAAGACAACAGCAGACCAAACATGACGGGATAATTAAAAGCTGCGCTTTCCGCTAGACCGACAGCGGTTCCAACAGTCAGCCCCACAAAGAAGCCTCGGAAAGTTTTGTTTTTCCCGAAGATTGGTTTTCCATCAGAAAAATTCTTTCCGAAATCGATTGGAAGCCCCCCACCAGCAATTACAGGGATTGCGTTTGCACAATACGCAGGGAATATGAACTTTAGTGCTTCAACAATCAACTGTGCTATATCCATTTCCGTAACTCCATCAACGAGTCGAGTGCTCCCGTATTCCCGTTTCCTCTATTCTTAAACTGCAGGTTTTTGAAGGAAGTTTTTGTGGATTTTTTTCCAAGGTCATGTTGATTATCTTTACGTTTTCAGTGGGTTTAATAGCGATCACCGTGTCAGCCCAGAACTTTAGAACCCTAGTGGCAACAGGCTCTATGGTCACCGGGATCTCGTTCAAGACACTGTGAACCTGACTTGTTATCAAAACTGCGATTTTCTGAGTCTTGGCAATCTGTGCCAGAACTGCTAACTGTCTGTTCAGTTCTCGATTTAGCTCAAAAGTTTTTGATGGAGATTCTGCAATTCTGAGCCGGTAAAGCGAATTGATGGTATCAAAAACTATGAGCCCAAAATTCTTTGTCATATAATCGGTTAACTGATCTATGACCGCTGCCTGTTCGCGGAAGTCATTAGGCTTCATCAGAATTACTAGTTCTGCTATTTCTTCAAACCGTTCAGATGCTATCTGAGAAAGCCTCCGACCAGAGAACGTGCCGTCGCAATCCACAAACAATGTTTTGTAACCTTGTCTTGCACAAGCTAAAGCGCACTGCAAGGCTAGAGTCGTTTTTCCTGTTTCCGCTTCCCCGTAAATAAGGGTAACACTCTCAGAGAGAATGCCTCCTCCTAGAAGCTTGTCAATTGTCCTGCAACCTGTTGAAATCTTATTCAGCACGTTCACGCACGTCAACAGATATAAAGAGCGAAACTAATAATCTGTTTTGCGTTCAAACATCCTGAACAAAAAGGACAGCTCGTATGAAAGCGAAAATAGCCGTTGCAACTATTTCAGGAAAAGCCTACTACTTGATTGTCAACGAGTTGAAAAGGAAGAACATGCCTTTTCTAAGTCTCACTCCATACGATCCCATTCCAATAGAGACTAAGGTTGTCATTACCACAGAAGAGGAGAAAAATCTGATAAGGCATGAAAGAATAATAGTCTACCAGAACGGAATAGAACCAGAAGCAATTGTAAACGAGGCATTAAAAATCATTCAAGGAAAGGAATTCTTTGAAAAAATCGTTATAGGCGTGGACCCGGGTGAAGTTTTTGGATTAGCGGTTTTAGCTGATGGAAAAGTCATTGAAACGGAAAATTGTTTCAGTGTCGACGAAACACTGTGCAAGATAGAAAACGTCCTCAAGAATCTTGCAAACACTCCGGGAACGTCGGTTTCGGTGAAAATCGGCGACGGTGTTCCAGCGTGTAAAGAAAACCTTTTACGTGTGTTGGACGATGCATTACCCTCAAAAATAGTGTTGGAAAGTGTAAGCGAAGCCGGAACAAACCGTTGTCTAAACGAATCGAAACATAGAAGAGGCTTGAGAGACATCGTTTCAGCCATACAAATAGCTGGAAGAAATGGATACAAATTTCAGCGGAGGAAAACAAATGAACCGAACAGTTGAAAAAGGCAAGACTCTGCTAGTTGACGGACCGGCCTCAGTCATAGTGGCCTCTGGCAAAGTAGAAGCTTTTGGCTCAACGATAGGCACAACAGGCAAGGTTGTGATACGTGAAGGAAAGAGATTGCCTTTTGCAGTGGAAGAAAAAGCTACATTTGACATCTCACTGGGAGAAAATGCATCCGTGGAAGAGGTTGACGGAAACACTATTCCATCATCATGGGTTAAAGCTTGCGAAGAGCTTGTGAACCTTCAAACAAGGCCGGGCACAGCGATGGTGCTAGGCGGGGTTGACTCCGGCAAGACAAGCTTCTGCACGTATCTAGTAAACAAGGCACTACAGGAAAAGCGGAAAGTTGCAATTCTGGATGGAGATTTAGGTCAATCAGACATAGGACCACCGTGCACTGTTGCCTACACTTTCATAACAAAGCCAATAACAGACCTGTTCAATTTACAAGCGAAAAATGCTTTCTTTGTGGGCGAAACTTCACCGAGTGGAGCCATAAGCAAAGTAATCGAAGGCTTAACCTCACTTAAGAAGGAGATTTCAACCAGCAGCCCAGAATTCGTGGTCATAAATACTGACGGCTGGATTGAGGGAGAATGCGCTGTCAACTATAAAGTTCAGCTTGCTGGAGAGCTCAATCCAGACGTGATTTTCTGCATTCAACAGAAAGACGAGTTGACACCTCTGTTCAATGCGCTTGAAAAGTTCAAGAAAGTTGTTGTAGACTCTCCTCTGGCTATAAGACAAAGGGACACCGAAAAGCGTAGAAACCTGCGGGAACTCGGATACATAAAATACCTGAGAAATGCGAAGGTACAGTCGCTTTCACTAAGCTGGCTCAAAGTTGAAGGAAACGAACTGTTTGGCATATGCAAGACGCGTATGAGCATGAGACAATCAAGTAAGTTTTATGGGCTTTTAGGGATGAAGCCACTGCACCTTTCGGAGCTTAGTGATAGAGTGTGCGTGGTTATTGGCAGAAGGCGTTGGATTGATTCGGAAAACATAAAGAAAGTTGAGGAATTCACCAAGAAAAAGGTTGTCGTGACTCGTAAAGGCGAAGAGGAAGGATTGCTGGCAGCCTTGTACAGTGCGGAGAGAAAGTTTCTTGGCATAGGTGTCTTGCAGGGAATTGACTATCTTAGAAAAACTCTGAAGATTTGTACTCCTGTTTCTGGAGAGATTTCGGTGCTTGCCTTGGGAAAGGTTAAGCTCGACAAAAACATGAAGGAAATTCCAAGTATACCAGGAGAAAACCACTTAGATTTTTCATCTTTCAGGAAGCTTTTTTAAAGAAACGCTCAAGTTCCTGCGTGATTGCTCCGTTCGAATCTGGTAAAATCTTTAGATTATTGCGTATCCACAAAGGAAAGAATCTTTGACAATAAGGCGTGGAAAAACGGTAATCGAGAAAAATCATTGCTGCCTTGTCTTCGAGGGTTCTTATGGGCCGACCTGCAGATTGAGATGCCTTTTTCATCGCTGGAATTACATACCCATACTCGCGACCCAGCCCGGGAAAGCATTTTTCAAAATAGCCAATTTGAGCTTGAACCTTCGGAGTTGGCTCAGCATAAGGTACGCCCACAATTACCACAGAGTTCATCTGGTCTCCGGGAAAATCCACCCCTTCAGACGAGCGGCCGCCTTGAGCTCCCAGAAGCACGGCGCCTCCACGCTGAGCATGTGCCTTGAACTCTGCAACTATTTTCTCATTTTCTTTAGAACTCATGCCTCTGCGCTCTTGAAAAAGCGGTTTATCCAATCTCTTCTCAAGTCCGCTTGCCAGTAAGTCTTCTAGAACTTGGAATGAAGCAGCGAAGACTCCTGTGTTTGCTGGTGTGCTTTCAACCACTTCCTGTATGTGGTCTATCATCGTATGGTACATTTGCGGCGTTCGTTTCTCCATTGCCGTCGTAACGTCGCGACAGATTAGCGGCAGAACATGTTCCTTTGGGAACGGTGAGGACACGACCTTCTTAACGGTGTCTTCTGGAAGCTTCGTTATCTGTATGTATGCTTCAAGCGGCTGGAGTGTGCCAGACATGACTATAGTGGAGTAAACTTCTGAGAAGACAGGTTCTGTAACCTTTGAGGGATCCAGTGCCACTATTTGCAGCTTCGCTGTTTCCGTGCCTCCTCTGGACTTGTACTTGCTTAACACGCGGATAAAGGATTCATCTTCAGCAGTCTCTAAAAGTCTTAAAAGAAAATCCCCCATTCCATGAATGAAAGAGCGAGGATACTTCCCATCAACAAGCAGACTTCGCCTAATCGCGTTTCCAGTTGCATACAGATGCTCAAAGAATTTTTTCGGTTCATCTATGCTGGCCTTTTCTTTGACAAGCTCTACAAGAGATTCTGATGAAACAAGAGCCTCTTTCTGGGTTTTTGCTGCCATACCTTCAACTTCATCTCTAATGATACTGGCGAAGGCCGCTATGTCCTTGTGCTTGAACTGCTTTGCCTCAACTTCAGCCTGTTTTAGGGTGAAAAGGGTCAGGCTGCTGCTTGCGATTTCAATAGCTGTTTCCGGAAGATTATGCGCTTCGTCAACGATCAGAATTGTCTTACTCAACGATATGTCCAAATTCCTGAGAAAAGCAGTGCGAATTATCGGGTCGAAAACGTAAAGGTAGCTCAGTGCGACCACGTTTACGTCTTCGAGTGAATCCTTCACAAGCTCATATGGACAGAACCCCTTGCTTCTGCAGATTCTTTGAATTTCTGACGCGCTGTGCGGAAGAAAGGTGATTCGCTGTTGAATTTCAAGATACTGCCTCCTTTTCTCTTCAATGCTTCGGAAATAGGGACATCTGTTCTTAGCCTTTAGAAGCTCACAGATTTCCATGACCGCTCTGGCGTCCTGCGCGTTGCTTTTCACAAATCGATTCAAGCACATCTCATGTCTTCCACGGATTGAAAGCCCTGAAACCCTTTGCTTTCTAGAGATACTCCTTAATTCTTCGATTACACGGTCGTGTTGACGATGCGTGCGTGCAGCGTAGAGTATTTTCAAATTCTTTTCTACGGCTTTCGGGAGACAAGCAGACAGTGCCGCAATGGTTTTTCCTAAGCCGTTGCTTCCTTCAACCGCAGCTGAACAGCCTTCTTCCACAGCGTCGAAAATCGTTTTGATAAATTCGTCTTGAAACGGCCTAACCTTCGCATATGGGAAGAAATCTGCAACCTCTTTAGTCAGCTCAGTCATCTTTGTCCCACAAGTGCCTTGACGGGCAGAGCATGTTTATCGGACATTCCTTGCATAAGGGAGTTCTGGCCTTACAATATTTTCTTCCATGCAAAATCAGCGACACGTGAACTGCCAAATAGTCTTTCGGATTGTAGATTGCTTGAAGGGCCCCGCGGACGGCTTCGTAGTCTCCGTTTGCTGGTGCCAAGCCCAGCCGTTTCGATACGCGGTTCACATGGGTATCAACGGGAATTGTAGGTCTTTCAGCGCAGAAGAGCAACATGACGTCGGCCGTTTTAGGTCCGACACCGGGAAGTTGCAGAAGTGTTTCCCTTGCTTCTTCGAGGGGCAGCGAAAGCACGGGTTTTAAGCCGCCGTGATATTTTTCGAGAATGATCTTTGAAATTTGTTTTATTGTTTTGGCTTTATTTTTGTATAAGCCACCCACTTTCAAGCATTCTTCAATCTGGCCGGTTTCAGCGTTCGCAAGTGCTTCGGGGGTTATTTTGAACCTGTTCGAAAGATTTTCGAAGGCTTTTGCAGTGTTTCTGTCAGAAGTGTTTTGTGAGATTATTGTTACGATCAACGTTTTAAACGGATCATTATCTGAGCTTACCCACTTCGGCATGGTGAAAGTTCTTCGCAGTATTCTCAAGATGTTTCCAAGACGGTTTTCGGCCATTCTGTTGCCTCGATTTTTGAAAGTGATAAATACTGAATGCATGATGCTATTAATAAGCGATGGAGATACAGCCGATGGAACGCGCAAAGGTCGTTAAGGATGAAATAATCGAACAGAACATGCATTTTCTTGCAGTTTACTTGGAGGCGAAGAATTCATGTTTGATTCTGCTGAGCGAAAAGGAAGACAAGCTTGGAACATTGGCAATTGCTGTTCCAAAACCGAAAGATCTGCTCGGGCCACCGTCGTCATCTATTCTTCTCGGCGACAAGAACGCTGTCACAGCCCGCATGTTCGCCGAGTATGTGGCTGCAAAAAAGGGAAAGATAGCCTTGGTTTCCATCTACCTGGAAACAATGGATGAACGGCAAGCGCAGTCATTTTTCAGGAGACTGATCGAAAGGGTTACTCAGGATGAACCGCAAAAGGAAGGAGTGACAGCGTGAGCCTCAGAGATTTCCTTAAGCAAATGGATAAGCAGCAAGAGGTTTTACACGTAGACGATGAAGTTTCTACGCGTTTTGAAATCTCACACATTATGAAGAATTTTGACAACGAAGGCCCGATTCTCCTTTTCGAAAAGGTAAAGGACAATAAGACAAAAGTTGTTGCTAACGTTTGCGGAACTCGAAAGAGAGTTTGCAAAGCATTGAATGTCGATCAAGATAGGCTTTATGAAAGGTTGACTGAGGCTTGGCGTTCGCCCAAGAAACCAAAGTTGGTCAAGGACGGCTTGGTGAAGCAAACCGTAGAGAAAAGCGTTGATTTGTCTAAGGTTCCTGTTTTGACCCATTTTGAAAAAGATGCAGGTCCATACATTACTTCGGCAATCGTTTACGCGAAAAGTGTTGACGGAAAAATTGAAAACGCTTCCGTGCATCGCATTCAGGTTTTGGATAAGAAACGTTTAGCAATCCGTTTGGTTCCTCGACATCTTTTCAAATTATGGCGGATGGCAAAGCAAAAAGGCAAGGACCTAGACGTGTCAATTTCCATTGGCGTGCATCCAGCGGTTCTGCTTGCAGCCTCTTCTCCGGTGCCTTTCGGCGTGAGTGAGTTTGATGTTGCGAACGTTTTGGTGGATAATCATCTTCAACTGATCGAGTGTGAACATGTGGATGCATGTGCTCCGGCTGATGCTGAGTTGGTTTTGGAAGGAAAGATCTCAGCGACGAAGGAGGTTGCCGAAGGGCCATTTGTGGATATTACTGGAACTTATGATGTGCAAAGGAAACAGCCAGTTGTGGATGTTGTAGGCATCATGCACCGTGAAGATTATGTTTATCATGGGCTTTTGCCGTCTGGCGCAGAGCACATGATTCTGATGGGGTTGCCGCATGAAGTGTTGATCTGGGAGGCTGTTTCGAAAGTTGTGCCCAAAGTATATTCAGTCAGCCTTACTACAGGGGGAAGCGGATGGCTTCACGCCGCGATATCTATTGAAAAACAGCTTGACGGCGATGGGAAAAACGCTTTGCTGGCAGCTTTTGCGGCGCATCCGAGCTTGAAGCATGCGGTGGTTGTGGACTCTGATATTGACGTCTTCGACGCCTGCGATGTGGAGTGGGCCATTGCGACGCGTTTTCAAGCCAGTGAAGACCTGATCATAGTGAAGAACGCGCGCGGTTCAACATTGGACTCTTCTGCAGATCAAGAGACAGGTTTAACGACAAAAGTGGGCGTTGACGCAACTAGACCGTTTACAAAGCCTAAGGAAAAGTTTGAAAGAGCAAAAATCCCCTCTCATAAACATGTAGAAACACTTGTTCGTCGACTGCGCAGATTGTGAGTAGAGAAAGTTCTACGCACTAGTTTATATACTTAAGAAACCCAAAAAGAGAAGGTTCGGTGATTTTATTGTCGGAGCAGAAAGAAAAAGAGAAAGAAAGCGAAGTGACGTTGAAAGTTGAGGACGTGATGGTGAAGGAAGTAATCACAATTGATGAAAATTCAACGGTTAAAGAAGCAGCCGACATCATGAACAAGTTTGAAATCGGCTGTCTAATTGCTGTAAGAAAAGGAAAAGCCATGGGGATATTGACTGAAAGAGACTTGTTAAAGCGGGTGGTCGCTGAAGGGAAGGATGCAAATAGAACCAAAGTGAAAGACATCATGACGAGCCCCTTGGTTGTCGCCGAGCCTACGATGGATCTGGGAGAAGCGGTGAAATTGATGTTTCAAATGAAGATCAAGAAGCTGCCAGTGGTTGACGGAAAAAAGCTCGTAGGCCTAGTGAGCCTAACAGACATTGCCCGTTTTCAGCCCCAAATGATCTCGATACTGAAACAGCTTGCCGCCAGACAGGCTGCACCGAAGAGCATGAAGAAAGTCATCGACCGGTACGTTGTCTAAAATTCTGTGCACCTTATTTTCAATCTTTTCAACGAAGTTTAAATGTTCAGGTCCGACTCTATCAGTAATCAATGAAGAAAACTTTAGTGCTAAAAGTTGATCCGCAACAACCTGAAATAGAAAAGATCCGAGTTGCAGCAAATTTCATCAAAAAAGGCGGACTGGTGGCTTTTCCAACAGAAACCGTATACGGCTTAGGAGCAGATGCATTGAATGGGAAAGCTGTTCTAGCGCTCTTCAAGGCCAAAAAACGTCCACTGGACAACCCGCCCATTGTGCACGTATACGACGCGAAGGATGTTTACAGACTAGCCAAGGAAATCCCGCCTGAAGCTGAGAACCTGATGAGGACCTTTTGGCCTGGACCATTGACGTTGATTTTTAAACGATCCATGATTGTGCCTGACGTGACAGTGGCAGGCTTGGATACAATTGCCGTCAGGATGCCTAGGCATAATGTCGCCTTGGCTCTGATTAAGGAAAGCAACTGTCCAATTTCTGCGCCGAGCGCTAATCTTGCTGGGAAACCAAGCCCGACAGCGGCGAAGCATGTTCTGGAAGACTTAGACGGTAGGATTGATGCGGTTTTGGATGCTGGTCCAACGGCTATTGGTGTCGAGTCTACCGTTTTAGATTTGACAGTGGATCCCCCACAAGTCTTACGTCCAGGCGGAACACCATATGAAGTGTTAAAGAAGACACTTGGCAGGGTGGAGCTTAACCCCGTTGTGACAGCAGAGAAGCCCCTGTCCATTGACAGAGCACGCTCGCCAGGGGTTAAGCACAAGCATTATGCTCCCGACGCGGACGTAGTTGTTGTTGAGGGTGAGTTGTCAGCGGTTGTTAGCAAGGTAAATGAGCTAGCGGAGTTCTACCTACGAAGAGGCAGTAAGGTCGGGATTCTATGCACGGATGAGACGGCGAGGAATTATCGGGCAGATGTTGTGAAAAGTCTAGGCAGCAGAAGTAATCTGGCAGGTATCGCCAAGAATTTGTTTAGGCTTTTGAGAGAGTTCGATTTAGAGAAAGTTGATGTTGTCATTGCTGAAGGCGTGCCGACTCAAGGGCTGGGTTTGGCGGTCATGAACCGGCTGCGCAAAGCTTCAGGGTACAAAATCGTTAAGGCAGACTAGATGTTGAGTTCTCATGTGGCAAGCCGTACTAGAGACCTTTTGCGTAACTCAACGAAACCCGCGAATTCCCTAATGAATAAAAGTATATGTTCATTATTTCCGTCATTTTTGTTGACTTTTTCTTCTGTTTATGTGCATCTCCAAATAGTCTTTACCATATGGGAAACACCATTCAAAATATTTGTCGCATGGGAACTCTTCACAGTCTCGCATGCAATAGGCAATGCCTCGTTTTACAGCACAATCTAAAACCAAGCATAATACGCCTTTACCGCCCCAGCGTGTTGCAACTTTCTCTTTAGCAACTTCCTCGATACCGGAACTGCAAACGCAACCTAGCTTCTTGTTCAGTCCGCAAACATCACAGCAGATTCCACAAGCAGCCACGTGTTCCAAAGCAAATACTCTCCTACTTCAGCATAGGCATTTTAACATTTTTCTCTTTCGCAATCTTCTGCGCCTTCTCATAACCAGCGTCTGCATGTCTGACTATTGCCGTTCCCGGGTCAGTAGTCAACACGGTTACTATACGTTTTTTCATTTCTTTCGTTCCATCCGCCACCAAACACATTCCAGCATGAATACTATAGCCTATTCCCACACCTCCGCCGTGATGCACGCTGACCCACGTGGCTCCTCCAACAGCGTTTATCAACGCATTAAGTATGGGCCAATCCGCAACCGCATCACTTCCATCTTTCATGCCTTCAGTCTCGCGGTTAGGTGAAGCAACGCTCCCGCCGTCCAAATGGTCTCTGCCAATCCAAACTGGTCCTGAAAGGCTGCCGTCAGCAACCATGTCATTAATAGTCTTCCCAAACCTTGCCCGTTCACCGAAGCCAAGCCAGCATACTCTTGCAGGCAGACCTTGAAATTTCACTTCTTCCTTAGCTTTTCTTATCCAGCGGCACAATTCTTTGTTGTAAGCAAAGTCTTTCAAAATCACTTCGTCAAGCTTGTAGATGTCCTCCTTGCTGCCCACAAGCGAAGTCCAGCGGAAAGGTCCTCTGCCCTCGCAGAACATTGCTCTGACATACCTTTGCACAAAGCCCGGATAGGTAAAAGCCTCTTTGAATCCAGCCTTGTGCGCCTGTTCTCGCAGGTTATTGCCATAGTCAAAGGTCACAGCGCCTTTCTGCATCATTTTAACCATGGTCTCAACATGCAACCGCATGCTCTCGTAGGCGCGTCGGCAATACTCCTTCGGCTCGTTTTTTCTAAGCTCATCCGCTTCCCCTTTGCCCAGGCCAGCTGGGTAATAACCATTGAGCGGATCATGTGCGCTAGTCTGGTCGGTCAAAACGTCTGGAATTATGCCTTTCTTCAAGAGTTCAGGATGTACTTCGGCAGCGTTGCCTAACAAGCCTATGCTTCTTGGAATGCCCTTCTGCTTAGCTTCCAAAGCCAAGTTTACAGCTTCATCCAGATTGTTAGTCCACATCTCTAAATACTTGTGCTTGAGCCGTCGTTCAATCGCCCACTTATCTATCTCTACAACCAGCGCAACACCATCGTTCATTGTAACCGCTAAGGGCTGAGCTCCACCCATCTCGCCTAGACCCGCGGTCAACACGAGCTTTCCGCGCAAGCTGCCGCCAAAGTGTTCCTTTGCAACTGCCGCTAAAGTTTCGTAAGTGCCCTGTAAAATGCCCTGCGTGCCAATATAAGCCCAGGAGCCGGCAGTCATTTGTCCATACATGATTAAGCCCTTTTGTTCCAGCTCGTAGAAGTAATCCCAAGTAGCCCACTTTGGAACAAGCATGGCGTTAACAATTAAAGCCCGAGGAGCCCATGTATGGGTCTTGAAAACAGCCACAGGTTTTCCACTTTGGATTAGCATGGTTTCGTCAGGTTCAAGTTCTGTTAAGGTTTCGACGATGCGGTCAAAACACTCCCAACTTCGACAGGCCCGACCGGTTCCACCATACACAATAAGCTTTTCTGGATCCTTAGCCACTTCCGGGTCGACAACGTTGCAAAGCATACGCAAAATTCCTTCAATCTGCCAATTCTTGCAATGCAGCTCATGTCCGGTTAAACAATGGATGGGCTTCTGAAGCTTAACCAACATACTTCCCCATGAACCAGAAATACCGAACCACGCTTTAATTCTTTGCCCACGAGCTTTACATCTGCCTTGGAGTGAATGCCAAGATCAACGGAATAATCTACAGCCCATTAGCATTGATAATCTTCACAACGGCAGAAAAGGCAAAAATCTATGGGTGAAACTATATCTTCATTACATTTTTTGTTCTTCCAAGAGGCGAAATTCGCTTCGGCTTGCTTCCTTGTCGATGACAACTCTTCCGTTTTTGATTACTTTATCAATCAAGTTCACGCCGAACCGATAGCCGAGAAACTTGTGGTTAGGCACATCTAAAACTATAACGTCGGCCTTCTTGCCAACTTCTAGACTGCCAACTTCACTTGCTCTGCTGATGGCATGTGCAGCATTAATCGTCGTGGCTGTTATCGCTTCAGCAGGCGTCAACTTCATGAAGTGGCAGGCGAACGCCATAACGAGCTGTTGGTTTTCGACCCAACAGTTCGGGTTAAAATCAGTGCCCAAAGCTACAGGTACACCAAAATTAATCATTATTCTAGCATCCGCGTATCGTCCGTTCATTAAACTGAAAGCAGCTGCAGGAAGCAAGGTAGCCACCACACTCTTTTCAGCCATGGCCTTTATGCCTTCGTCAGAGGAGAAAAGTAAGTGGTCTGCGGACACTGCGCCGATTCCTGCTGCGAGTTCCGCCCCGCCCAGCGTAGTCATTTCGTCCGCGTGAAGCCTAGGTTTCAAGCCTGAATTCTTTCCAGCGTTCAGAATTCGCCTGCTCTGCTCCAAGCTGAAAACTCCTCTTTCGCAAAAAACGTCGCAGAACTCTGCAAGCCCTTTCTCGGTCACTTTCGGAATCATTTCTTCAATGACAAGGTCAACGTAGCCTTGTGGATTGTTGGAAAATTCAGGTGGAATGGCGTGTGCACCGAGGAAAGTTGGAACAACATCCACGCTGTGAAGCTGATTCAAGCGTCGGATAACCTCTAACATTTTCAATTCGTCCTTCGTTGTCAAACCATACCCGCTTTTGGCTTCAACAGTAGTTGTTCCATGCTCTAACATAGCGTCAAGCGTTTCAGTTCCATAATCCACAAGTTTTTCAACGCTTGCCTTCCGCGTCTCTCTGACGGTTCGCAATATGCCGCCGCCTGCTTTAAGAATCTCCATGTAGGAGGCGCCCTCAATTCGCATCTGAAACTCGTCTTCACGTGAACCGGCAAAAACCAGATGCGTATGCGGATCTACAAACCCTGGCAGGACAATCTTGCCATTTGCGCTTATCACGTTTTCAGCCTTGAAACCTTTCGTGATGTCAGGAGTTTTTCCAACAGCGAGGATCCTTCCATCTCTAACCGCCAAACCGCCATTTCGTATTATCCCTATCTCCCGCATCTGCTTACCCGTGCGCGGTTTATGATTGTCCCCGGCAAGCGTTACAAGTTCATCAGCGTTTACAATAAGCAAGTCGACTTTTTCTCTTGCCCTTGCCTTGACAGCTTTACTCAAACTTACCGCCCTTTTCAATTGCGTTCTGTATAGCTATTTCTAATACGCGGTCTTCAGTTAAATTATCAACCTTAAGATAATATCCAGCCACGTCGATAAGAGCTTTCAGAGGGGCCAATCCGCAGAACTCTGAACCGATTATTGGCACGTTGTACCGGGCACATTCAATCTTAAGTGTTTCAAACACCCGGTAAAGCGGCGTCTTCTCAAAATCACTTATACTCATGCCTATCTGCATAATATTCTTCTCCGCAATGAAGGCGGCCATGGCCTTAACGTTTGAAAATCCGCCCTTGCTCGCATGCAGAGCCTTTGCAATTTTTTTCGCAATTTTCAAATCAGCAGTACCTAAATTGACATTGAAGCCGGCCATAACCTTACGTGCACCTGTAATTGTAGCTCCAGCCGTGGGATGAGGCTTCGCTGGACCATAATCCGGCTTGCGCTCAGGCTTAACAATCATCTCACCCAGTTTCTCATAATCGCCCTCACGTATCCAATCCAAATCCTTACGCTCAGGCTTATTCGAAGCTGCACCGTAAAGGTAAACTGGCACGCCGAACTTTTCCGCCAAGGTTTTGCCGAACCTCTTTGCAGGCTCAACGCAGTCCTCGATCGTGACATTTCTTGACGGTATAAAAGGAACAACATCAACCGCACCGATACGAGGATGCTGACCCTTATGCTTCCGCATGTCAATCAATTCCACTGCTTTAAAAGCCATCTTCAGAGCAGCCTCAAGCACGGATTTCTTGTCACCAACGAAAGAGACAACCAACCGATTATAATAATCGTCACAAGTGTAATCAAGCAGAAACGCATTCTTGGTTTTCTTAAGCTCGTCAAGAATCAATTTCACAGTTTCAGAATCTGAGGTGCTGAAGTTAGGCACACATTCCACTATTTCAGCCATTCTAGTCCCTCATGCTTTTTAGACAGATGCCACCAGAAGATAAGTGTATTTCGGAAAAAAGTAATCATTCGACTTATTATCAAAATTTAATAATCCTTATGCAGAGTCTTACCCTTAAGAGGGGCGACAAAGGGATGGTAATATATGGATTTTGAGTTTGAAGTCCCCACATGGAATCAGATCTATAGTATGCTTTTGAGTTTGGCAGAGAAAATTGACAGGAGCAATTTTGAACCGGAGATAATTTTGGGCGTCTCCAGAGGGGGGTGGGTTCCGGCCCGCGTCTTATCCGATCTACTTTGCAATCCCAATCTTGCGAACGCCAGGGCCGAATTTTATTCTGGAATTGCGGAAACAGAAGGCGAACCAACGTTAACACAGTCTGTGTCAATGTCGGTTGGCGGTCGAAAAGTCTTGATTGTAGATGAAGTTGTAGACAGTGGAAAGACTTTGAAGCTGATAAAGGAACACGTTATTGAACAAGGCGCCAAAGAAGTCAAGACTGCAGCAGTTTACATTAAGCCATGGAGCATTGTCAAACCAAACTATTACGAAAAAGAAACAAAACATTGGATAGTTTTCCCGTGGGAAATAAAGGAAACACTCCGGAAAATCATTGAGAAACATATAGGAAAGGAAAGATTCGACAAAAAGGAAATTCCAAAGTTTGTCAAAGCTGGGATGCCGGCTGAACTAGTTGAAAGATTCGTGAAAGAAATTCTTGAGGAAGAAAAGTGCTGAAGCACATTGAAGAATTCGGGATGCATATTGAAATAGCGGGCTTCAAAAACGTGAAAATCAAGAATGTTGACGAATTTCTGAATAGAGTAAACAAAGAAAAGCCGGCGAATGTGGAAATTCAATTTTTTGATGCGAAACTTGTTGCTACATGGCAGCATCTTTACTTTGCGGTTCTAAATGCACTCACAGCGTTCAATAACAAGCAAGGCATTTCAAAAAGCTTAGCGATGGAAATCATACTATACGCTTCTGCGCAAGGACAGATCCGAAAGGCCACAGAACTCATCGGAATCAAACCAAACTCATCAAACATCGCAGTGCTAATTGTTGGAGGAAAATCTGAAGCCGTGAAATCGGCTCTATCAAAAATCTTGAAATGCATCAACGGAGAATGTGATGACGCAGTTCTCGAACTGTCAAAAGAAAAGGCAACAATAGTCCAGAAGGCCTTTCAAGTCTCAGAGGCAGAGCTTGAAACAGTCATGGGAACGGAAGGTTTAGAAAGAGCCTTGATCGACCTTGTCATTGAACGAATGGCGTTGTTGGCGACTCATCGTTAACGCTAAAGGAGTTTCTCCTTCAAAACGGACAGGATGTCATCAGGCTTTATCAATGAGAGTCCGGTTAGTCCTCCAACAACTTCGATTAATACGATTTTATCAGGCTTGGTCAAGCTTACTTTTCTCTTAACATTCGTTGCAGCTGCTTCAATGATTTCACGAGAGGACGTTCCCGTGAAACGCTTCTCAACGGTCACTCGAAAAGTCTCGTTTTCGCTTATTCTCGAACTGAGCTCTTTGACTGCTTGTTGGATTTGGTTTAAGTCTGTGCGGACAACCTTTTCAATTGGGATTACTCTAAGCATGTATCGAAACTCGTAAGGACGTTCATGCAATATGTTGCGAAACTGCTTAATGACCTCAAATGGGTCTAAGGCTGTCATTGCAGCAATCAGACCGGAAATGCCTGTCCTCTCAACGGTCGGCGCAGAATCGCCTATCCTTTCAAGCAGATGCCATAGCTCATCACGGGCATATGATTCGTAACCGCGGGAAGTAGTGACCAGAAGGTTAAACTCTCTAAGCATAGTACACGCCACGCTATTATCTGTTCCATGGGTAATTTAACGCTTCGAAAAGCAGCTAGAACAAGTTCATTTAGCGAGCCTCAAGGGTCAGTGTAGGTAAATGGCCTTTTCATTGCCAGCGGCTCCTAGCCGTCGCCTCACATCATCCCAAAAGTAATATTACATCACAAGGATTTATTCATTTTGACAATCCTGGAACATTAGGCTTAAATTCAAATCAAGCAAATCCAACATACTCGGCTTAAGATGGAGACAGGAAATTGGATGGAGAACGAAAACCGGTAATCGTCGTCCACGGCGGTGCTGGAAACTGGCAACCTGAGCGTAGCCAAGCCGGCATAGAAGGGGTTAAGAGGGCCGCGAAAACAGGGTTTGACATCTTAAAAAATGGGGGAAACGCAGTTGACAGCGTCATGGAGGCTGTTGCAGCTATGGAAGACGATGGTGCATTTAATGCTGGCTACGGCTCAAGTCTAAACATAGAAAAAAAGGTTGAAATGGAAGCGTCGATAATGGATGGAAAAACGCTGCAGGCCGGAGCAGCTGGACTGTTGCGAGACATCAGGAATCCTGTCCGCCTCGCAAGAATCGTTATGGAAAAAACAGATCATGTTTTTGTCGTAGGCGAAGGCGCAGAAAAACTGGCCAAAATGCAAAACCTCGAAAGAAGAAACCCGATGACAAAGCTCAGGTTAACGTATTATGAACAGCAGAAAAAAGCCTTGCTTGAAGGAAAATCTGAGTTGCCAAAACTGGCTGACTTGATTAAAGACCATCCGGAACTGTTTACTCTCGACACTGTGGGGGCGGTCGCCATCGACAGAGATGGAAATGTTGCAGCCGCAACATCCACCGGGGGTTTTTCATTGAAACTTCCCGGAAGAATCGGTGATTCACCATTGATCGGATGTGGCACGTACGCGGATAATCAAGCAGGAGCATGTTCCACCACTGGTAGAGGTGAAATAGCCATAAAGCTTGTTCTGGCAAAGACGGTTTGCGACCATATGGAGACCGGGAAAACAGCGCAAGAGGCAGCTGAGCTGGCCATAAAACTTGTTAACAGGCGAATGGCAAATGAGTACAATTCTATAGGGCTGATTGCTGCTGATGCACACCGAAGAATCGGTGCAGCGCACAATTCGCCAAACTTGTGCTGGGCTTACCTCACACCTGAAATGAATGAGCCAATAGCGTCCTTAACAGCGAAAATTGTGAAAGAACATTTCTAGAAAGACGTTGGCAGACATGCCCTTCGTCCTTTTTCTCGACAACTGACGAATAATAATCCTTAAAGATTGCAAGGTTGCTTTCACTAGGCATCTAAAAATGTCGGAGGTGAAGAAAAATGATAGAAGAGGACGAAGATCACGAAGATGAAGAATGGGACGAAGAAGAAGACTTTGAGGAGGAAGAATGGTGAAAAGACCAAGGTGATGCAACACTTTTGTGTTCTTTCTTTATCTAAAATGTTTTAGCCATTTCTTGCATTGTTTTTTGAGGTTCATATTTATAACCTACTAGTTAAGACAATTCGTTGTCGGATCGAACTTGACAAGAGTCGCAGTCTTGGACGCTGATAAATGTAAGCCGAAACGGTGCAATACTCTGTGCTATCGTTTTTGCCCAATAGTGCGGAGCAAGATCGAGGCCATACGTTTTGAAGACGGCAAGGCAGTGATTGTGGAATCATTGTGCACAGGATGCGGAATATGCGTAAAGAAATGTCCGTTCAAAGCAATATCAATTGTTAATCTGCCAGACGAACTGGAAAAAGATTGCAGTCACCGGTTCGGAGAGAACACTTTCAAGCTTTATCGGCTTCCAACACCTTCTCCAAGCGTTGTTTTGGGGCTGATTGGACAGAACGGGATAGGCAAAACAACCACTCTCAAAATACTATCCGGAGAAGTCAAGCTGAACCTTGGAAACTACAAGAACCCTCCAGATTGGAATGAAATAGTTCAACATTTTAGAGGCTCAACACTCCAAGACTATTTCCAAAAAATGGGGGAAGGCAAGCTTCGAATTTCGCATAAGCCGCAGTATGTGGACAAGATTCCGAAGGCTGTTTCCGGAGAAGTTGGAGAATTGCTTGAAAAGGTTGATGAAAGGAAAGCTCTGGATAGGATTGCGGAACAGCTTGAGCTTAAACAATTTTGGAACCGGCAACTTGAAGTTCTGAGTGGGGGCGAACTGCAACGCGTAGCAGTTGCTGCGGCAGTATGCCGGGAAGCAGACGTTTACCTTTTCGATGAACCTTCAAGCTACTTAGACGTAAAGCAGAGGCTTGAAGTTGCTAAAGTTATAAGAAGTCTGAAGAGCGATCAGAAAACTATAATCATTGCAGAACATGACTTGGCAATAATTGATTACTTGTCAGATCAGATCTGCATTTTCTACGGGGAACCAGGCGTTTATGGCGTTGTCTCCAACGTTCATGGGGTTCGAACAGGCATAAACATTTACCTGCAGGGTTACATTCCAGACGAGAACGTTCGATTCAGAAAAGAGGCAATAATATTCCATGAAAAGCCACCGACAGTGAGCGCCAGCGCTGGCGAAACGTTGCTAACATGGGAGCAGATTGAAAAAACCTACAAGGGGTTTAAACTCATTGTCCATAGTGGGGAGATTAAAAGGGGAGAGATCATCGGAATTCTCGGCGCCAACGGCATAGGTAAAACAACTTTCGTAAAGATTCTGGCAGGAATTGAAGAGGCTGATGATGGGAGAAAATTTGGCGAATTGAAGGTCAGTTATAAGCCGCAATATATTTCGGCAGAATATGAGGGCACGGTTCATGAGCTTTTGATGAGTGTTGCCAAAGAGAATTTTTCTTCAGGTTGGTATAGAACGGAGATTCTTCAGCCGTTGAGCGTAAATCTGCTGTTGGACAGGAATGTGGCTGAACTGAGCGGCGGAGAACTGCAGAAAGTCGCGATAGTGATGTGCCTGTCGCGTAATGCTGAGCTTTATCTACTCGATGAGCCGAGCGCATACTTGGATGTTGAAGAAAGATTGAACATGGCGAAGGCAATCCGAAGAGTCATTGAAAGCCATAACGTGACGGCCTTCGTTGTTGAACATGACGTTGTTACACAAGACTTCATAGCTGATCACTTGATGGTCTTCACTGGAAACTCTGGAGAATGTGGTGGGGCTAATCCGCCCATTAGCTTGCGGAAAGGGATGAACATGTTTCTCAAGGAGATGCAGGTGACTTTCAGAAGAGATCCTGCCACCAAGAGGCCTAGGGTCAACAAGGAAGGGTCAAAACTTGACAAGTTTCAAAAACAAATCGGCGAATACTACTACGTGCGCACGCTGCGAAAGTAAGGCGGGCAGGGAATAATTATGGTTAAGATTGAAGAGGATGAAAGGAGACTGTTGGACGCTGCTTTGAAGGTTATGAAATATGCGTATGTGCTTTGGGGTTTCAAGGTCGGCGCCGCGGTGCTTGCAAGGGATGGACAGGTCTATGAGGGCTGCAATGTCGAAAGCTGGGTTTCAGGATTGGGCACTTGTGCTGAAAGATGTGCCGTTAATCATGCTGTTTTGCACGGAAATCGAGGAATCGAAGAAGTAGCCATGGTCATGGATGCGCGCAAACAAAGCCAGCCTCAACCGTGCGGCGCATGTTTACAGCACATTTACGACTTTGCCATAAACCCCAGAATCAAGATTATAATGGCAAAGGCTGAAAGAGGCAGAATATTGTTTGAGACTGTTAAAGTTAAGACTCTTGAAGAGCTGTTTCCGTTCCCTTATAAGAAATGAAAGAACGTGCTGCTGGACGTAGTTAAATTAAACAGATCGATCGGACACTCCTGCCATTTTGCACACTATATGTATGAGGCCAGTGGCTTTAGCTCTTGTGGAGACAGCTAGACTGTTAAATAAAATGTTGACTTTCTTATGATTCTCCAACAATTCTGTTTCAACTAAGCATAAAAGGTAATTCGAGTTGATCGATCGATCGAATAGGAAAGTGAAGTCACAATATATGTATTTGCGCGTGTTTCCTGTGCTGGTCGATGTATTATGTGCGGTGAATGGACTGAGCCGATCCTTGAATGATTCACGGAATTGCATATGTCTCCGAGCGCCGCATCATTAATCACTTTACTCTTGAAGCAATTCCGCAGAGTCCCAAATGCCATTTCTGTTCTATGTGATCTACACTTGTGGAATCGTAATACTTGTTTGCAAGGAGTAGCTATCGTAGTCGACCGCACATCCCTGTTGCTGATCCATTTGACGTTTTTCTTTCAGTTGTCCGTTTTCTCTGGTTTGATCCCCCGCCTCAAGTTTTGTGGACCAGTTTGTAGACTCTATCGTCAAGTTCCCAATGTTTATATGCCACGCACGTGCGCACGACACATTCTTCAATAGTCTTTATCCGTCAAAGACTGATTTATCTAAAGCATGAATGGTGATTAGTCAGATGTCAAGCTGGTTTAACTCCAGATCACTGAGCGCGCGCGCGTAAACGATTGGCGGTTCAGAAACGTTTAAACCCTTAGAACATACTGGGCTTAGTCTGAAGTGAGATCTTGATTCCTAAAAGCAACATCGCGTTGGTGGCGCATGATAATAAGAAAAATGATTTGGTGGAGTGGGCTGTTTTCAACAAAGGAACCTTGGCTCTTCACAACTTGTATGCAACTGGAGATACTGGAAAGAGAATAATGGAGAAAACTAATCTAAGGGTCGCTTTGCTTAAAGGGGGGTCTTATGGTGGAGACATGGAGATTGGCGCTTTGATTGCTAATGAGAAATTGGACTACCTGATTTTCTTCTGGGATCCTTTGCAATCTCTTCCTCACGACGTCGACGTCAA
>Ga0315280_10001944_pt1 | contig 34384 bp, 43 predicted proteins | sample YL17G06_40_MG_FD_203697 | JGI IMG/M metagenome (GOLD analysis project Ga0315280, IMG submission 203697) | Sediment microbial communities from Yellowstone Lake, YNP, Wyoming, USA - YL17G06_40 | ecosystem: Environmental > Aquatic > Freshwater > Lake > Sediment | place: USA: Wyoming | collected...
TGAAAAACACGGTAAACCAAGACAAGTCAAAATTCCAGTTAAACTTGCAGCAATGCTTAACACAATGCCAAAGCAAAGCGAACTAATCTTCAACGGCGTCCTCGACACCACCGTGAGAGGAAACTTCGTCAGGCAAAGGCGAAGAATAGCCACTAAACTTGCGAATCCAAGGCTCTCATACATCCACTTTCACACGCTACGCCACTGGAAAGCTACAATGGAATACGCCAAAACAAAGGACATTCTCCACATTATGCAACTCTTAGGCCACAGAAAAATAGAATCAACCCTCGTCTACACACAACTAATAACCTTTGAAACTGACGAATACCACTCAGCCATAGCAAAAACCATTGATGAAGCACAAAAACTAATCGAAGCAGGCTTTGAATACGTCTGCGACTTCAACAATATAAAACTCTTCAGAAAAAGAAAATAAAGTCATCGAGTTAAAGAAAGAATCCATGCTTTTGGCAAAACTTTATTACTCCCGCAATCTCCCCTTTTTTTCTGTTTTCTATTTTCGAATCCAGAAAAGATAAACTTTTGTCTGCATTAGGAAGCCGCAGACTTTGATTAAATGTGCAAGTCTTTCAAGGTTGGCTTTCTTTATCTCTTCAACGTAAACTTTCTTATGTCCGAACAACAGATGCGGAAAGAAGTATTTCATGAAACGTACATGACAGTGTTTAATGAAAGCCTGTCTTACTTTCGCTAAGTCTTCATCGCTTAGAGTTTGCAGTTTGTTTAAAACGTATTTTTCGCTTCCTAATAGTTGAATGTTAAAGCCAAGCTTCTGCAGAATTTCCGCAACGGCTAACGCTTCTTTTGGCGGTGGCTGCTCAGCTATTTTCCTCATTCCAGCCTTCTCTCCGAACGGGTTATATTTCGCCATGACAGCGGGCATTTCCACATACGGCGTTCCAGCTTTGGCTAACGTTTCCTTCACAAGCTTCACTCCTAAGCCTATGGTGCGGTATTTGGGATGAACAACAACTCGGCTAATAATGCTCAGCTTCTCGTTTAGCTCTTTCATTGACATCTTTGGCAAAACAACCCTACGCCCGAAGCATGTGGGCGGGGGATAACAGTAAACAATGACTCCGCACAGTTCTTCCCCACGCTTTAGACAGAAGATTTTGCGAGGACCAGCTATCTTGTGGCTTCTGTAATGGAAGCATGCAAGCTTACGCCAATCCTCAGTTGAGCCTTCCAGGGTCCGCATTTCCTTAACGAGGCTACATTCCTTTGCTTGCTGATTTGTGTAGTATGCTATACAGATCTCTTTTCCAAACCGCTTATGAATGTGGACGCTTGGGTTCAGATCTTCAAATAAATCCGTGTGGGTTGTGGCTGCTAAAACTGCTCTGCCTTGCTGTCTGGCGAGTTTCTGAAGGTTAAAAGCCACTATTTTTGCAGTGTCTCTGTCAAGCGTGGCGCAAGCTTCATCTATTATCCAGAATTGAGCTTTACTCTCCATCATTTTGGCGATTTTGTAGCGGTATTTCTGTCCGTCACTAAGCTGCTCATAACTGCGAAGGAAAAGGAAAGCATCGTTTAAGCCTACTTTGCTTAGAAGCTCTAAGCCTTCCTCGAGGGTTTTGCCGACTGTTTCGATCAGAGGCTTGCCAGGTTCAGGCTGGATGTCTGCGATGTTGATGCAGCTTAACTTCATGTCTTGTTTGATGTCTTTTTTTAAGGCTTTGAGTAGAACACTTTTGCCTGAGCCTGAATCGCCAGTTATGTAAACGATGTCCGTTTGCCCTATTTTCAACTCAACATTATCGTAAACTATGAACTTCTCCCATTGGTCAAGCCCAAGACCGAAGCCTTCAGCAACAGCCACAACACGGTCGCTTGGTTTTGGAGTTGTAGTCTCGTAGGCTATGTTGATTAGAAACTTGCCAGTCGAGGGGTCAAATGTTCGAGCGTATCGACTTATGCGGAAAAACTCTCGTTTTCTTATCTTGTTACACCTTCCACCTGTTTCCGCTTCAGCTTCTCCCTAAGCTTTTTCATTTTAGTCTTGCCAAAATTCATGGCTTAATCACCTTTTTCGCATTCTGCTTCATTTTCCGCCATAGGCTTTTCAGCCTCGAACACTGCTGCTTGAGCTTCCCGAAAATCTCAACATTCCCATTTCCATCAATAAGCATGATTACCTTGCCCTTCGGATTCAGAAACACTAAGCCGTGGCCTAAATTGACGTTCTCTGCTTCTGTGATGCGAAACTCGTTGTTAAAGAGAATATCTGCGTGCACCCAGTTTTTACAGTTGACGCTCACTGCAACTGATAAGGTGTTTACAGCTATGGAGTCAGGGCTTAGAGCTTCTCCAGCATGGTTATGAACTTGAGCATGATGGTCATTGGGGCCTACCCCAGTTAGCGAAGCATGGCTGTGAGTGTGAGATGCTGGAGTGTAACGCCCGTTAGGGTTAACATACATGGGGTCAAACCCTGCGCCTTCCGCTTCCAAAACGTAGCCCGCCGTGCCTTCTGGAAACCTTGCCAATGGGAATCTTCCGCTCGTTATTTTAGAAGCATCTAAACTTGGGATGTCCCCAGCGGCAAGAAATGCATACATTGGGTCGTAATCAGCACCATACGCCCGCAGAAACTTTCCAGCATCTCCCCTCGGCATCCTCGCTAAAGGAAACTGTCCGCTCGTGATTATGCCGGCTGCTGCTGTAACATTCTGCAAAACCCTTGCGTTAGTGATAACCGTGAACCCAGCAACATTCAACCAGCCACCAACATCACAGACGCCACTTAAGTAGAGGTTACTCCATTTCAGCGTGCTACTTCCCAAATCGTATGTTGCGTTAGCGTTTGGCAACAGGTTAACTGCTACTCCGCCACCTAAGGCTTTAATGGCGCCTGCAAGGTAGAGGTCTCTCCAGCGTTTGGGAGTGGTTCCCTCGCCAATGTCATACGTATTGTCTGCGCCTGGAATTAAGTGGCTGCTGAGGTTAATGTTTACTGCGTAAATGTTAGCCCAACGTTTAGGCGTGGCTCCGCCCAAACCGAGACTTCTCACATTGTCTCCATCAGGAATTATGTCTCCGCTACTTTCAAACTGGTTTGCAGCTATACGTTTAAGCCACGTGTCTAAAGCTGAAGCCCCACCGGCACCGAACTGGAGCATGTTAGCGCTTAACCGTACCTTAGGATTTGCCTCTCCAACAGTTTTAATCTGCATGTATCCGTCAGTGTATAAAAGCAGATAGAGCGTGTGCACTTCCTTCCACTTCGCAGTTTCAGCCCCAAAAACCCCATGTGCGTCGTCACTTGGCCGGAGCTGATGGTCTAAAACTGCGGTTCCAGCCTTGTTTTTTGTGCGGAAATTAATTATTGCTGCTGCATCATCGAAGGGTCCTATGTGTTTGGGACAGATCCATCCTGTGATTTTGTCCCATCCGCCTTCATCTTGGCTGGGCCATTGGACGCCATTGTTATCGCCTGCTTCATGTCCAACGTGGTGAAACCCAATCCCCCCACCTCCACCTCCAAACCCTCCAACCCCACCCGCTTGAACTCCTTTACCAAGTTTTGTGCGTGCAAGCTTCTCCACGGTTACAGTTGTTGCTCTTAAGCCATAAAGATAATCAGCCAGCATGGGCGGTACTTTTCCAAGTTCAAGCGTTATTTCCAGCGTTTGAGTTTTGGCATTTACGTAGTATTCGACGCTTTCAATGCGGAAGTCGCTGTCAATGTTTTCGTTTGGTAATGTGACATGAATCTTATCTGCGGCGAGGGGGGGTGTGGTGCCATAGTCTATAACCGTGCTGGTTAAAGTGAGAGATTCTGCTGGGTTTTTTAAGTAATCAAGCAAAGCCTTAGCACGCAAATTACATTCATTGTCGCTTGTAAGTTCCTCATCAGTCTCCGTTAATTCTCTAAGTCCATAAGCACTTTGGCTTGCTGAATCTTCGGCTGTTCCCGTATAAGAACAGTTTAGAAAACCGAAGTCGCCATCATACATAATGTATGTTGAAACGGTAAGGGCGCTTATTATAAGTTGTAAACCACTTATTTGGCTCCATTGGGGATTACCTACTTTTGTCCAAACTCCACTGGGATTATTGTTAGCATCATACATGTTGCTGGGTCCTAAACCTAATGAGATAAGACCCCATTGTAGAATACACTTGCTTTCAAGAAGTGATGATATGTTCGCTTGGAAATAATTTGCACTATCAGGTGCGAACAATCTAACATAACCGTAGCCACCTCCCAAATTTCCTGGCATCCAAGCCCACATAACAAAAGTTTGAGGCTTAACTAATGTGTTGAATGTTCGGTAAATGTTTCCCACCACATTTGCAGGAGCGTTAAGTCGGAGACAGTAAGTGCCTTGCCTTGATCTCGCATCTAACTCGATGCTTCCTGAAACCGTTGTCCAACCATCCAATGATTCACTCCAAAGGTCCAAGTTTGCTGGAAAATTTTTCCCTTGACAACCATAAACTCTAATTCTATTTCTTACTCGCAGAATGTCCTTGCGATACTCGCTAACCTCAATCTTTTCGCTGAGGCTTACAGATGATGTTTTGCTGTTTTTGGGGAAAAACTCAAATTTTCCGTCTGGCGCCACACGAAAATCATAGCCTATAACGCCAGCAAGATCAGATGACTCTGCAATGTATTTTATTATGTCCCAGACAGGTGTGTTTTCATACGCTAAATGCGTGTAAGTAGTATCCGTGTTTTCCACAAGTTCTGTTGAATCTCGGACATGACTTAAGCCAACATAGTAGTCAAGCAGGTCCTTAACAATTTCTTCGCCCTTTTTGTTGTCATAAGTTTTGGTTATGACTCTGCGGAATAGCTTCTCTCCCCAACACCTACCGCTAACCCTTATGTAATTTTCAGTTGGCGATGATTCACATTTGACGCTTTCAACTCTAAGCGTAATGATTTGCGGAACATTAGTGCCTCTTCCAATGTCTATGTGCCCATCCAAGCCAACAGTAATAGGATACGTTCCGCCTGGGCTGTACTTTTTGTTCCAGTTTTGAAGCAAACACTCGAAAGACCCGACCTCTTTCGTGCAACCCAAATGTACTCTGCAGTCGATAATGTCTCCTTGGGGCGGAGTAACAGAACCAAACACAACAGCCATCTTTGGAATTTCAACGCTCAAAGCTACTCAACACCTCGCCTGTAAAGCTCCTCTTCACCAGCTCTGCGAATGCCACGTCCACGCTCTGGCATTTCAGAAGCAGCTTCATTGAAACTTTGAACACTTGATGTGGCCGCGTTCATGCTATTTGCGAAACTCCACATGGCAACCGCCGCCGCGGCAATCACAGCGAGGCCTACCCCGGTTAGGGCTAAAAAGGTGGCGTAACTTATGTTAAGTGCGTTCTGAGCAGCCGTTGCAATCCAACTTGCTGCTGCATGAATCTTATGAGCAACTGCAAGGGCTATGCTGGATGAAGCGTTTGCGGATTGTGCTGTCGTGTTTAGGGCTATGGATGCCGTGTGACCCGTTGTAACAACCGTGAGATAACTTTGAAGGCGAATGAATGTGGAAACAACCGTTATAACAGCCAACACGGTTCTCGCCCATTTAGCAGACTCCTTGTCGACAATTCCGAGATCACCAGCAAGACTTATGACAGCAGAACCCATACTAACAACGCTTGTGAAAGCCATACCCACTGTTCTCAAGCTTACGGTTGTGGCTTCAGCACGTGTTTTAAGCTCTTCAAAGCCAGAAGCTGAAGCTCTAACGTTTTCTCCCATAACCGAGGCTTCGACACCTGTCTTGTTAAATTCCGCTCCCATAACAGAAGCTGAAGATTGAACTCTTGTCGCCATTGCAGAAACGTCTGAGCCTACTCTGGCAAACTCGCTACTTGCCAAGTTTTCCGCAGTTATGGTTATGGCTAATTCCTGGAAGCTCATGTTTCACTCCTCGCTGCTGTTATGGCTACATCAAGGGCCCAGCGCAAAACCCTTTCAAGGTTTGGAAAGTTTAGGTGGAAAGCTTCGGTTAGAAAATACCGTGGCTCAGTGTAGCGCGTACCAAGTTCAACATAAGCTGCATAGTTGGCTTTTGCCCCGACAGTTAAGACAAAATCCTCAACCTTGTGATATATGCTGTCACGCAGAAAACCTGTCTTAACAGGACACATTCTACGAGCATCCATGTGGATATCCGCCCCAACACGGTCCAAAGCCCGATTCACAGATGTGTGCATCAGTCGAGGAAGCCTATCAAAAGACCTTTGCAGTTGTTCGATGCCTTCAACGTTCATTCCAAACTCAATCATTTGTTACAGCTCCTTCCGTTTTTTGCTGTGAAGCCAAGCAGAATGAATCACGGCTCCCGCTATCAAACCGCAAACGAAAGCAATCGCAACATTCCAAAACTCTATCATCGCAACTTTGCCTCCCGCTTGGCTTTTTCCATCTCCTCTTGAGTTTGCCTGTCGACCTCGTTCATTATCACAATGAACTCTTGGATCGTTTTCGATGGCTGTTTTCTAAGTTGCTGTGGGGTCCACCCGAACTCTTTGCAGAGTCTGTATTCGGTGATTTTTGGATGTGGCTTTTGTCTTCGGATTGCTCTGACAAAAAACGGCTCTCTTGAACCGTTAGGCTGTTAAGCTTGTTAGCTATTTGGCTGAACAACTCTCCTAACGCTATGGGAACACCATTTTCCTCATTAAGCAGCTTCTCAAGAGTTATGGGCTTCTGCTCTGGCTGCTCTTTCAAGCTTGCCATTATTGTTTCTGCTTGGATAGCTACATAATCGCTGCTCATGACTTGCCCAGTCATCTGACTGTATTTAGTGTGTTTCTGAATTGTTCGGCTTCGCTTAGCCCAGCTTATCTCCTGAAAAACGTAGCGTCCAGCATACTCTTTGCCATATCGCTCGTCAACTTCAATGGTTTCTGTTCGCATTTTGAATCATCTCCATAACAGCTAATCGGTTTTTGATTGCTGTGTTGATGTCTTCAAGCACGATGTCTTGCATCCACTTAGGCATCCTAAGTATTCGCTTTCCAAGATTCGCCCACATTCTCATCCACTTCTTCTTCAACTCTGCCTCTCGACCGAAATTTTCCAAAACGCTGACTTCCACAGCCACCTTAACCGCCTCAGCTTATCACCACGTCTTTTGATGCAAACTTCGCTTTCAAACTGACAAGGTCTTCTATGCGTGTGGGCGTTCCAACGTCTTCCCACTTGCAGTATTTGAACAAGGCGCTGTATGTTCCGCTCAAGCCAAATTTTAGGCTGAACTCAACATCGTTTATGACGTCGTCAAACTCTCCTTTGTCCTCAAACTCAAAGGTTAACTCTCCGCTCAAGTTCCTGTGGCGAGCTGGGAGATACTTTATCAAGTGGGCATCTGTGGTTTTGATAACTGTCACAGGCTTAAGATTGTTTTCAACGGTCCATTTCCAGTCTGTTACTCGCTCCACATCTACCAAGCTTGAACCGTCCGCGGCGCCTCTCTTCACATAGCTTTCGCTGTAGGGAACTGCTCCACCATAGTCGCCGTAAGTGGCTCCAGCAACTTTTGCCGTGCCAACAGCCACGTCTTTTCCGATAACCTCAACAGCAGCCCTCATAATGTCTTCAACGCTGCATTCAACGTCTAATTTGTTAATTCTGCAACCTTTGTAAAGGAAGCTGATGATGTCTGTAGCAGAGCCAAAGATGCCTTTGTAATACAGCACTTGGATGCTTAATGGGCTAAGCGTCTGAGCATGCTGAATAAAGGCTATGGGCGACTCACTTGTCAAAACAGATGGAATTTTCAAATGCACCTTCCGCAAACCTTTCGTTATGCTTTGCAGATCTCTTGAACCTACGCCTCTAATTTTTATCAGCCCAGGGTCTAATCCCGGCTCCACGCCTTCAGTGTTTACGCCAACCATACTTGGGCTTGTCGGCGTAACGCCATAGACGCTTTCAACTACGAAGTAGGCACGACTTTCATGCGCTCCATACGTGTCAACCATTTTTTTATTCCTCCTTTTTTGTCATGTTTTCTATGACTGTTATGTGGCTAACCACTCGCAGATGGTTAGCAACTTTTTGAGAATAGCACCCTTTGCCTTGGCAAAGCGTCTATCCAAATCAATGTTGAGAATGTAAGTGTCTATGAACCGCACGGGACGGTAGCCCTTTCCATAATAGGCTTTCCGAGAAGCACAGTAGAGGCAAGTCATGTGCGGACGCCTAAGATTTAAACCACACAATTTTCGACAAGCAAAACCAAAGGAGATATTCTTCAACTTTTCCAACATTTTAGAATACGCCTCCAACATCCTCAAACATCCAGCTTTTAAGTTGAAATTCCGTGCGGAAAATGAAGGGCTTAACGTCAACACGATCTGCATCCCGAAAACTAACAACATCCAGATAGGTTATGCCGTTCACACTGACCGTGCAGCTTACATAATCACAATATATTACGGCTGCAGTAGTGCCGTTGCTTGTGTTTGTGGTTCTCGCAAGAAGCCAAACATACCCATTATCATCAATGTAATCCGTAAGGTTTGAGGTAAGCGTAACAGTGATTGTTTCATCTGCTCCGCCTGTTCCAGCCTGAGCGTTTTGCCAAGCACCTGCCACGTGATTCCAAACCTTTATGGTTACGCCGTTGCCTGGTGGAGCGGTTCCATAGCCCTCGAACGCTAAAACAATTTTTTTAACCGTTTTCTCGCGGCTTTCAACCTTGAAGCGGAAAAGCATCAAAGCATATTGCAAGTTAACATTGTGACTTTTAGAATAGCGAGTGTCATCACTATACCAGATTCCCTGGTACTCAAGATTTGTCAGCTCTGTCCAGCCAGCAGCTCCAGGAGTCAACTCGCTTGATGCTCCCGCTTGAAAAGCCTTATGAGGATCTCCAGAGGGATAGCCTAAACCAGCAAAGTCATAGCGTGTTTGATTCGGGATTGTGCGGGTCTGTCTTACAATGCGGTTTACTTCTTCAACCATCTTTGGACGTAGGAGCCTTCCAGGATCCGATGTTGCTGGCCTATCCGTAGCCCAAACGTTAACCCTTAAACTGCCTAAGCGTCTGCGAATCCGCCCAGACATCTCAATTTTTGTGTCTCGGCTCTCAGCTAAGCCCACGGTGATTTGTCCATCATAATTTTTGAAAAGCTCCCGGTCATACCATTCTTTGCTTACGTAGATGTTTGCGATTGCGTTGTCTTCCTTGACTACTCGAATATTCTTTTGCAAAAGCCTAATCACGGTTGTAACAGAATCCTCAATTTCGCTCATGCAATCAGCCTCCTACACGATGCCTTGAAATAGGCAATTTCATTTTGGAAGTCGAAGGCTTGAACGCCTAAAACCTCGTAGTCCTCGCCTTTACGTCTAATCTTGTCATGCTGCCTTAAAGGAGCAAAAGCGTAAACATTGATGTAATCATTCACCAAGTAGCCAGGCTCAATGAAAATTTCATCAACCTTTGTGGGTGAAACAATTGCGAGAATGTCTAAAGGCTCGCTGTAAGAAACGTTGTCAGCAGCTTGCCTTATTAGATAAAGAAGCACGTTCTCGCCTTTACCCCTCAAAATTCGAGTGAAAGATGTTAGAGGCTCCTGGTAATTGAGAAAGAGCAGAGAAAGCCAGCTAACGTTTGCCATAGCCTTCTGCTCCGTAACAGGGCTATAATCCGTGAATAAGGGACCCCAATTCATGAACAGCTCTTCGTATTTCTCGATAACTTGCATGCTGAAGGCGAGGCTTGGCTTATCATAGGCAGCTCTAATCTTCCATAAGATTCCGCTTGTGATAGCATCATAATAGCTACATGCTGGAAACCTTGTAACCACATCGATATAGCCGGGCCAGCAGATGGCTGTATGATAGGCAGGATACTGTGCTGAGGCTCTGATAGTTTGAATGAAATTGTAAACTCTCTGACATGTGAGACTCCAGCCTTCATAAGTGTAAAGCCCAAGCAAAGCGAAACTCATCGGGTCATCATAAACTTCGGTTTCATTAATGCCTACACGATGCCATTTGCCGTCTCCTGAAGGCTTGGGGTCAAAATCAAGATACAAATCTTCAAAGCCAGAACGCAAAAAGTTTGCAGCATCCTTCATCATTGTTTCGTATGTGGTTTTGTTTGCTGTGTCATAAGTTTCTGCAAGCATTTTCAAACCGATAAAATCGTAAAGATCCTCAACCATCATTAGCTGAGACCAAGCATCAGCAATCGTAACATACCTTGCGAAACCGCCATAATACTTGTCATGGACGCCTAAAGTTTCAGGTTGATGTTGCATGTTATAGAGGAAAGTGTAGCCAGCAAGCTTAGCAGCATCAAGATATCCGACTGTGCTTGTTAAAGCGTAGGCCTTCAGAAGTGGAGGAATGCATCGACCAGCATCGATGCTCCAATACTGCGTTGAAGTTTCACCGCTCTTAAATCCGCCATACGCTTTTTTCGTTGGGTCTGTGCACTGTTGAGTTAAGATAAAGTCCGCAAGCTCAACAATCTTGTTTAGAATTTCGGTTTTGTAACTTGTAAATTGAGAAGCGGAATAAGCCTCATAGAGAAAGTCAATGGCGAAGGCTGCTGGAAACGCTCCTCTGCCATAAGCTGGGTCTGGGCCTTCAACCTTTCCATTTTTGGCTACGTAGTAAGTGTACTGCAGATTATTCTCCATTGTTAAGACGTTACCATTTATGCTTGCAACCTTGTTCCATTCACCATGAGCATCATCCTTAATTTCCACAGAATAGCCCACTTGAAACTTTGTGCCATCCGCAACCGTGACGTTCTTTTGTCCACTTGGCGGATCCTGGGACATTGCTGTGGCTATCACGTAAAAGTAAGGCGCATAATGCATTATGAATTGATAATAGGCTTCAGGCACTAAACCCATTAAGGTCCCTCCTGAAGGCTTATTCCAAACCGCTTCTCTTGAACTATGAACCGTTCAACCTGCTCTTTCAAAAACTCAAGCTGCTTGCCAGCGTTTGGCGAAACACGCAAATCTCCAACTGAAAAGTCCAAGCCAACGGCTGAACCGCCTGAAACTTTACAATAACAATAGATTGCTGCCAGATTCCGAATTGCGTTAGCCTCAGCTTCCGTGCAGCTCGTAGAATCAAGTGTTCTGTCGATTTCCTCACTTAGGAAAGCTGCAGCCTCGTCTCTAAACGCTAAAACATCCTCATCGCTGATATCCGCTATCGTTAAGCCTAAACGTTTACGAATCTGGTCAGCAGTAACCGAAACCATGACTAATCCATTAAAGATAAGCGTAAATTGAGGCTAAAAAGCAAATCTGAAACAGAAATTTAATTAAAGTCGAGTTTAATGAAAGAAAACATTCAGATTTCCTTAAAACTCTCAGTTTCTGTCTTATTTTACGTGGTTATTAAGAATGAGCAAGAAGGTGCTTAAACAACTTGGCGAGTTGCAATTAGGCGACTTGATTGAGGTTACTTGGCTTGACGCTTCCAAGGGGAGAATAGAAACCGTGGAAGAGATGCGTGAATCTGGAGCGTTTAGGGCAGAAATTGACTTGCCTGTTACAAGCTATGGCGTTTACATAGGAGCTTTCGGAAAAATCGGTAAGCACATAGTGCTCGTGGCAAGCAAATGGCTTTACGCACAGGGATACGGGCAAATCGACTGCACAATAATTCCTGTGGGAACAGTTGAAAACATTAGGGTTTTACAGTCTAAACTTATGGATGCCGAAAACATACATCTCTGCCAGCAAGCCTTCATTCACGGAAGAGCCAGACGTTTAATGCGGAGAATAACAATTTTTGGGAATGAACAATGAAAAACCCTATTCGGCAGGCTTTAACAAAAACCATACGAACCACGCATAAGCGTGAGCAGATTGAGGTTAAGGTGGCTCCAAGCGAAAGATTGCTTTATGCGGTTTACTTCAGTCTTGGCATGGTTGCGTGTCTGACGGCGCTGGAAGCTGTGCACTTAATCGTTTTGGGAAAATGGAACCCTGAAATCTTCACGGTTATCTCGGGACTTGTAGGTAACGTAACAGGGATTTTCTTAACGCAGAAGGCTTAGAGCTATGGTAAAAAGCAAAAAGTGGACAGAAGAGGAAATCGAGCTTTTAATGAAGATGGTTAAGGAAGGCGCTTCGGAAAATGAAATTTTTGAGTCGGGAAAGTTTCCAAACCGGACGTTTATGTCAATCCGCAATGCTGTTCAACGGCTTCCTTTCGGTGCTCACAGAAAAAAATCTAACGGTGCTCAAATCAGAGAGGCTGAAATTGTAGGTTTAGAAACCATAGTTGCCAGATACGTTGACGCCTTCAACAAAATCTGCGAGTTAAAACAGTATGACAAAGTGGATCTGGAGCGTTTCCGCATAATTTTCCAGGCTGCTTGGAAGTATCGTGAGCTTTTCCGTGAATATGAAAAACTGGAGGATCTGGAACGCCGTGTGGAAAGTCTTGAGAAGCTTTTGGCGGAGATTAAAGAGCAAAGAAGTAAGGCAACGGTTTGAGGATGTTGAAGAGGAAGCCCGAGATGTACTTCGCCAAGAAGAAGTCGAAATAAAGGGGCCTGTGGATTTCGCCGAGAAAATCTTGGGCATTAAGCCTTTTCCATATGAAGCTGAGCTATTAAAAGATGAGAGTAAACGTATTGTTGCGTGCATGGCAAGGCAGACTGGTAAAACCACAACAATAGCCATGAAAGCCATCTATTTTGCAGACGCAAACCCAAAGGTAACCGTGTTGATAACGGCTCCGAGCCTGCGGCAGAGTATGATAATGTTCGACCGTATAGCCACATTTGTCTATTCTTCAGCTCAGTTAAGAAACAAAGTTGTAAGAGCCACAAGGACTCTGATTCATTTCGAGAACGGCAGTAAGATAATCGCTTTGCCATGTTCTGAACATCTTCTTCGTGGGTATACTGCAAATATGGTGATCTGTGATGAGGCAAGCTGGATTCCTGAAGAAGTTATTACCCAAGTTCTTTTTCCAATGTTAACGACAACGCAAGGTTATGCAATTTTTCTAAGCACCCCTTGGGATAAGAATCACTTTTTCTATCGAGCTTTCGTTAATCTAAACTACAAGGTGCATAAAGTGAAATCTGAGCAATGCCCACTCATAACAAAAGAATTTCTCGAAGAAATGAAGCAGAACATGACTCGTGAAGCTTACTTGATGGAGTACGAGGCAGAGTTTGTTGAAGCCTTAAACAGCTATTTCCCACAGGATCTTATCCGCAGATGCGTTGAGCTGGCGCAGAAGTTAGGCGCTGAGCTTTATGGAAGCCTTGAAGCGCCTTTCCCAAGCGGAGATTATTACGCTGGAGTGGATTTCGGCAAGCTACAAGACTATTCAGTTATTGTTGTTCTGAAACGTGAAGGAGACATCATAAAGCTTGTTTGCATGTATCAGTTTCCCCTTGAAACACCATACACGCAAGTGATAGGGCATCTTGTTCGAGCAAACCAAAAATTTCAATTCTGCAAAGTCCTCGTGGATCAGACCGGTGTAGGAGAGCCTGTTCTTGAAGAAATTCGCAATCAGGGCATAAGCTGTGTTGAAGGCTTGAAATTCACGGTTCAGACAAAGGAAGAGCTGCTTTCAAGCCTAAAAATCGCCATGGAACAGAATCGCTTAGCAATACCCTATCACAGGCAATTATGCACAGAGATTAACGAGCAACAATACGCCTACAGCAAAAGCGGACACCTACAGTTCAGCCACCCAGCAAACAGCCATGACGACATGCTCTGGGCATTAGCCTTATCATGCATGGCAGCAAGAGAACCGCCGAGAAAACCGCCCGCATTCACGTTTGGTTAGTTAAGTTCTCGCTGACTTCTTTTAAGCGTCTGGCTATTTCAACGCCTCTCTCCGTGAGCTTGTTAATTCTGCGTGGCCGTATGAACTCGCTTTCAATCAAGCCTTTTGCGTACAGAATGTTAATCATCTCGCTGCACCACTGCTCTGTTACGCCCACCCGTTTGGCAATGTCGCTGTTTTGCAGTGGGCCCGTCTCGAAAAGTGTAATCAAAATTTTCTGTTTAACCGTGAGGAACATACCTATTCATAATAAGATAGGCTTATTTAAAAATGATAAACCATTCTGAAATAAAACTTTAATAAAAAGAAAGGGGGAATGAAGCGTTTAGGCTCTAAATGGCTATTCTTTGGGTTTTTCCGGCTTGCTTGGTTTTTCAGGCTCAGGCAAAGGCTCAAGGAAATCGGATGGAGTTAAACGTTTAGCATCCTCTTCAGAAAACTCAACGATGTCTCCGCTGTGATAGTCTTTACCGTTGTAGCCAAATACGAAGACCTTCTTGACTTTGAACTTCATTGCTGATCGCCTTAAGTGATTCCTGTGATTTCGCAGATTGCAGTTGCTCGCTTTATCCTCGGCACGACAGCCTCGTAGGCTTTGAAGTGATGGTTCATGTCAACAGTTTGCATGTAGAAGGTTTTGAAGTCTTGCGCCACGCATAAGTCTCCGTTTTCGGCTCCGCTTTTCATTAGGATTGCACTGTCTGTGCCCGCGTCAGATGCTTTCAATATTGCTGAAACGAAGATTTCTCCTCGGATAATCTCTTTGATTTTCTCAAGCTGACTTATGCCCGTGTTAGCAATCAGAGTCAGCGCATCCATGTAGGCACTGGGCTGCAAAATCAGGTCGTAGGGTGGCGGATAATGCGCTGTTAAAAGCAGTTTAGCAGCATTACGGACGCTCGTTAAAGCGTTTGGACTTGTAGCCCATCCTCCAGCACTTGCCTGTGTCTGTCTTCCAGTTTTAGTTGTCAACCCTTCAATGCCAAGTCTTGGCTTTCCAGCGATTTCGCCGTTGAGAATCAATTCGTCTTCCAGCTGAGCCACAACAAGTGCTGCTGACTCCGCATTAGCCGTGTCCAATGGTGTTCCAGATCGTCTGGAAGCTTCCAAGTCACGCCAGTGAATACGAAAGTCCTTATGCAAGATTGGAACAATCAAAGATTTCCTTGCGTAAACGATGATGTCTTCTGCTGGTGTTTCGCCATACATGCTGATGAGGGCTTCACTCATTTCCGTAAGCTCATCCCACGTAACAGTCATGACGCCTACACCTGCTAAGGCTTTAACAGGCAAGACACGTCTGCCCACAAGGACTGGTTGAACGGCTTTCACTACGGCTTCGTCAAGTTGTTTCCATTCTTCCTCGATTAACGGTGCCTGTGCTCTTCCAACAAGCTGTAAAGGATCCATTTCTAAATCACCAACCTCACCATAATGGGCTTATCCCCACCAGAAGCGTCAACGCTTTCCTCAGCAAAACCCACGATAACACCGTAAGGCGGAATGCTACCGATCTCTGTTAAGTCTGGCTGAGCAGCAGTAGACGTTACAGTTGTTGCTCCAGAAGGAACCGAAACGGCTATGTCAGCGGCGAGTTTCACCTTGCCGTCTGCAGCGCAGATAAGCGCCTGTCCTTTCGATGCATTGTTTCCACTGAGTAAAGTTGCGACAACAACTATGGGTCCCTTCATAACCTTTACGTCAAACTTGTCTGCAAAAGCATTTGCAATCGGATATCTTAGGTCTGCATCGAGAACGCCCAGAGGATTCTTTGCTCCGTCTCCAGCGAGCTGAACTTGATGGTCCCCAGTGCCCTTCTTAACGAAGAGTCCTGGCTTGCATGTTGTGCCTTCGGTTACAAGCTCCTCTATGAGAGGTGTACCTCCGACTAAAATTTTGTTGGTTGGTCTAACAAATGGCATGGCTCATTCACTCCTTATGGTATAGGTCTCCAACAGTGAGACCGCCTTCGCTTGTGTTTCCTGCACCGGCACTGCGGATGTTTTTGACTGTGCCCTTAACGCTGTCAACGGTTTTCTGCATAAGTTTAATCTGTGGAAGATCCAGTTTCTTCAGTTCATCTTCTGAAAGGTTAGCCTTCTCCAAAATCTGCTTTATTACGGCTTCCTTTTCTCTCTCAACATAAGCTGTTAAAGTTTGCGTTGCTTCAGCAACGGCTGTTTTGAGCTTTTCGTTTTCAGCCTGAAGCTCTGTAATCTTTGCCTTCAACGCTTCAACGTCTTCTTGTGCTTTTCCCTTGTTTTCTTCACTCATTTGTTTTCACTCGGAGAAGACGGTGCACATGATGGAATATGGGTTCAGCGGAGTTCAGCAAACTGACCGTTTCATGGAGTTTGTTGGTTCAGCAAAGTGACCGCTATGGAGAAAAAGCATGGAAAACAGTCAGCAAGTGGTCAGCAAACAGACTGACATAAAAAAAGATATAGGGTGGGTTCGCTTGGAGTGGAAAAATGTTCGGCATTGTGGATAGACTGTTAGCCAACGCTTTTCAATTGTTCAACAAACACGTTTACCTTAGCAATTAAAGTGTCTGCTGACTCGTAGCCTTCAAGCTGCTTTTTGATGTTTTCTGGCAAAGCCTTAGCCTCTGGCAGCTCCGGATTATAGCGGACTGTTATGCCATACTTTAAGGCTCTCTTGACAGTGCGTTCATAGATAACATTGCGTTCAGGTTGCGTGTATTCCTCGCGGAAAGCTCCCCAGCGGGCTAAAGCGTTTTTGCAACGGTCTTCAGGCACCAATGGATAAGCATAATTCACCGGGTCAGCATAATCCGCTTCGTCTTGCGGATAATCCTTTGGCGGTGTCAAGTTGCCTTTGTCTTCACGGAATTTTATGCCATACTTCTTTTCTCTCGCTTCAGCTTCTTTATGCAGTTTCTCTCTTTCGCCTTCCTCTTGGGCTTGGGCTAAGCCTTCACCTCTCTCTGGCAACAGCTTGTAAACGTCTTCGCCTATCCATTCGAGAATTTGGTCCATCTGCTCATCCGTTAAGTTGTAATGATCCATAAAGCGTTCTCTGTCAGTTTTAGGCTCTCCTTCCCTTCTTTCCTCTTCCTTTTCACCTTTCAAAACATCACCTTCCTTCTTTGTTGCGGGTTCAAAACTTCCATCATGAGCTTCACAATGTTTGCGGGCTTCTGATTCGCTCCATGTTTCAACAGGATAGCGGTAAGCCTGCTCAACCGAGCCAGCTTTAGGCTGTCCTTTCGGCTTGCCAAAAATGACACGATAAGTTTTGCCGTTGTGTTTCCGCTCGTCACTACCCACTATATCCAGCGTTTCCGGGTCCTTGAGCCTGCAGCTGTGCTCGTTTGGATAAGGGTTCGCTCCCTTAAGTTTCCCGTCAATTCCAATGCCACAGAAGGGATAGGCGCATTTACCCTCCCAACTTCCAACAGCCACATGGTCAATGAACAATTTTGTGACTACGTAGTCGTAATGTTGCCCATTAAACTCACCCCTTTCAGGCTCAACATCATAGAAGAAGCCTATGCTGACGCTTCGAGCCTTGCCTGTTTTGATGTCTTGAAGATATTTTGGAGAGCACAGTTTTTTGTCAAATACAAGGTCTGCTTGAATGCGATCCTCAACGAAGGTGCAGTTGTGGGCTGAACCCCTAATCAAGTCAATGCTATCGAGCAAGATGTTGGGTGGATGTTCCTCGCATAAGGGGGGAACGGCGTGTGTTGCAGCATAAGCAGCCTTTTCGAGTATTTCAGCAGGCTCGTAGGTAGACATGTCAGCGTATTCATAAACGCCTTCTCGGGTAATAACTGCTGGTACAGTAAGTGATTTATTGTCTTCTCTAATTTCAAACTTTTCAGTTTCAACGGATTTTAAAGCGTACATTCTCATGTGCATCGGCTCCGTGTGGGATTTGAACCCGCGACCCGCTGGAATTTCAAGTGTTGCTTATGCGGAGGTTGATTCTTTTGCGTCTTCCGCCATTGCAACGCCGAGGGCTCCGAGGAAAGCTAAGGCTCCGCAGGCCAGTGGAATAGCCATGGATGTGAAAATGGGTGCTGTTACTCCCATCTCTGTGATGGCCGTAGTCAGCAGAACGCCAGCGAGGAAGAAGAGAATGAAGAAAGCCAAGGCATAAGGCAGCATTGCGGTTACGCGTCTCCCAAATGGTAACTTCATTTTGTTTTTCACCAGCAGAGGAAAAACCTAAACAAGTATATTATTTCTGCGAACAGACCACTTCATCTTGCTGACCGAAAAGGGCGAAAATTTTTAGTAGAAGTAGGCCAGACCCTCGGGTCTTGTGGGTTCAAGCTTTCCGGTGGTTGGGTCAACTTTTAGTCCTAAAGCCTCTAATGCTTGAACGCCGATGACGGTCTTCGCCTCTTTGAAGGCTACAATTATCGATGGCGCCTCCCTTTCTTGAATCCTTATAGATGCAACATAAATGTGGGTTTTAATTTTCCTTCCGTCTCCAAGCTCCACATCAACAGTGTATGGTGTTTTAACAGCTCCTATTTTTTCCACTAACTCCATTGGCAAGACAGTGTATGTGGCGCCAGTATCCACGATCACCCTTTTAAGCTCAACTTCCTCCATAACACCTCTAATGTAGGCGTCCACTTCGACATGACCCATGGTAACTAACCTCAAGCCTTTGCCTAAGAAGACAACCGGCTAATTAGATATAAAACTTGTTATTTACATTAATGTTTTAACCCGTACTCTTCTATCCAGCTGTAAAACGTCTGTTTGCCTATGCCTAAGTCTCGGCAGATCTTGTTTACGCTGTGGCCTGCTGCAATCATGTCAGCTAACAGTTTGTCAATGGGCTTACCGAATTTGCGTTCTAACTCCAACTTCCGCTTTGAAGTTGCAGAATTTACGTTTGAAAAAACTCCTTGCAACTTGCTTAAGCCAAGCACAACATCGCCGCCGGGAATAGGATCTAAACCTTCAAGCTGCCTTATCTCATTCACAGTCATCCAGTTGGTTTTAAGCTCTAAACTGCGAGTTTTGTCTAATTCTGCGGCTGCTTGGTCTCTTGGGTTTATCTCGAAACCGCCAAGCCAATTAATCTTGTAATGCACATCTGGAATCTGCTTGGTTTCCATCAGGCGGTCAATCAAATCCATTATGCCTGGTTCGTATCTCGATTGGCAGTCTGAAATTAGCTTAAAATATTCTCTTTCGTTAACCTCACTCCCAGCAAGCTGACCAGCTTGAGCGCCACGCAGAATAGCCAGTGGAATACTGGTGCCCGCGCTTATGTTCTCCATTATAGGCACATAGTAAGGTTCAGGGTCTAAGGCTCTTCCAGCTAAGCCTTTAAACTCGATGGATGTGTTTTCGTCACACCACATGCTTGTCTGAGCAGTAAGCGGACCCCACTCACGCTTGTACTCGTCTATTTGCTCTTTTGTGGCGCCTTTCACTGTTACGACTGGGAAGCCGCTTCCGTAGCGGTACATGGTTTGCCCCATGCCCCAGCGAACATTGCGTAAAACAGTTAAGTCGTCCCAAACGGGCTCTAAAACGCTTATGCCCTTATAGCCGGGCTCAATCTTGCGTGTGGCAAAATGGATCACACGGCTAAAATGAACCTCAACTTCTTCCCTTTCCGCTATTTTAATCTTGTAGATTTCGGGTAAGCCAAAGCGTGGACTATTCTTGTTTTTGTCTGTTTTAACGTCTGTAACCATTGTTGGTGCGTAGGCTTCTAAGCTCACGATTTTTTCAGGCAACAGAACAGCAGTCTTCAACGTGGGAGCCTTATCTTGATAGCTAATAACCACTATGCTCCAGCCGTACGCCCGCTCAAAAGTGGCAACCTGCGTTAACACGTCTTTGGCGTTTAGCAACAGCAAAACCTTCTGAACAGCCTCATTGAACTTTTCCTTATCAACCGATTCCTCTAAGGGCTCAACCTCAAACCAATTATCAAAAATGTCATGGGCTACAGCGAAAACAATACGGTTGGCGACAGGCTCACGCTTCAAAGCAAAAGTAATATTCGCATCAGTAATCGTCTGGCCAAACTCAGCGCCTAAACCAGTGTAAACACGCTGCAACTCAGCCTGCGTTTTGACTGGAACAGAATGAATCCCAAAAAGTTTCTGGACCAGGAGTTGCCTAACGTTAACCATGCTTCTCAGCCTCCGCCCTGGCTTCACGCAGAATTTGACGAATCACTTCTTGGACTGTGCGAGCCCCACGCCTCTTCTGCTCCTCTAAAAGCCACAAGTAAAGCTCTGCGTCAACGCTCTGCTGAAAGATGGGCAAACCCAACAACACCATCAACTATGTTAAGCCAGAAAAATAAAAGAAATTCTGAAACTATGCTTTAATTAAAGAAAACTTGAAAACATTGGAACTTCGAGTTTACTGCCTTCAAGGAATACGCAAAAAGCATAAGCCTAATAACAGAAAAAGTCCATGGAAAAATTTAGACAGCACTTCTAATTTTACATTATATTCTTTTTGTCGCCTACACTAATAAAATGGAGGTAAGGGTCATTAATTAACCAAAAGAATTTATGCTGCACAAAGAACAAGACAATTTGGGTGGCAATGTCGATGCCCTCAGAAGCCTACCAGCTCCGAGTTTATTCTGCTGGAGCTGTTGCTCCGCCTCTTCGAGATGCCATTGACTTTTTTGAACACAAGTTTGGAATACGTTGCGATTTGACAGTGGGTAAGCCAAGTAATCTTTTGGCTGCAATAGCTGTATCTAAGCAAGGTGATGTCATCTCGTGTGGAGCCGAATATGTTTTAGACGAATCAGAAGACCAGGGATTGGTCGTTAAAGGTTCAAGGCGTAGTCTGGGTTTTAGAAGGTCTGTCATAATTGTTCCTCTCGGAAACCCTGCAAGGATTGCTTCTCTTAACGACTTGTGTCGAGAGGGTGTTCGAATCGGGATAGCTGTTGATGGGTGCTTAAAGGGCGTGTGGGATGATATCGCCAGTAAGGCGGGACTAACTGACCAAATTCGGCGAAATATTACTCATCATGCAGACGCATGCGGTTCTCTCATGGGTTTGATTCATTCGGACAAAGTTGATGCCATATTCGGATGGAACGCATTCCAAGGCGTCTGGCCAGACACTTGCGAAGTGATCGAATTGCCTTCGGATTTGCAAGTATTCAGGAGCACTGTAATCGCCATGATTTCTTACACTAAAAATGCTGAGCTATCTCATAAATTCATAGATTTCTTAACATCAGATGAAGTGAAGAAGATATATTCCAGCTACGGCTGGATTCATAAACGATAGCAACTTAATAGACATCATTCAAGTCTTCTTTGAAGCACTTTTGTCGCTGCGAACAAGAGGGCAAAGGAGAATAGAGCCAAAATCAGAATGTCGAGTAAATAGGTGGTTATGGACGCCGAATCATTTATGGAAATCCTTAGAGCCTCAACAGAATATGTGAGGGGCAAGAAGCGAGCAATAGCCCCAAGTTGAGATGGCATGAGTTCTAATGGTACGAAAGTTCCTGAGAGAAAAGCCATGGGAAATCTGAGGAAATTGGATAACATTTGAGCTTCTGGAACCCACTTTGCGTAGGCAGAAACTAAAGCTCCGAGCGCTGAAAAAGCTAATGACGAAAAGCCGATGGCGAAAAGAACCAAGAGGGGGTTGGCTATGGTGGTTCCAGAAAAAACCGCCAATGGAACAAGGACAACAGTTGCAAGAACTAAGCCGAAGAAAAAGCCTGCCAGCGCTTTTCCAAAAAGTATAGTGAAGAAGGAAACAGGTGCAACGAGTAGTCGTTCAAATGTTCCGGTCTGTTTCTCGAGAACAACTGCCACGGCTTCGATAGATGTGGTTCCGAACAAAATTACAAGCGAAGTCAATCCAGAAACAATCAGTGCTGAATTGATCTGACCAGCGATCGAGAATGCGAGGAATAATGAGACAGGCATTAGGAAACCGTAAGTAAAGTTTGGAGCCTTGAAATAATAGACCATAGCATCTTTTTTGGCGATATAAAACGCTTTGACGAAACCATCAATCAACTTGCTTGCTACTTCAGCCATCGTCATGATTCCTCTCTCCAATACCTTCAATGAAGAGTTCTTTCAAGCACCAACACCCCTACTGCAAAAAAGACGACAGAGAATAATATCAGAACTATCGCATCAACAAGAAAAACTTGAGCAACTATATAGCCTGTTATAGCTTGCTGCAACATGTCAACCGCATAAGTGAGTGGAAAAAGATGGGCTATGAACTGAAGGAAGCCTGGCATTGCAGCAACAGGAATGAACACTCCGCCCAAGAAGACCATGGCGACGCGAAGAAGAGTTGCCGGAGGCATAGCCTCTGGTATATCTCGGAAAGGTGCGGAGATGCACACGCCTAAGGCTGAGAACGTAAAAGCTGAGAGTATGACTCCAAAAGTGAACAGAAATGGATTGGCAACAGCAGCTCCGGAGAGTGGCAGGATAATCAGCGCGTATCCAATGGACAGAACCATGCCAAAAAAGAAACCTGCTAATGCCTTGCCAATTATTATCGTAGTCAGCGAAATTGGAGCGACCAGCAACCTTTCAAAGGTCCCCTTCGCTCTCTCCAAAGGCAATGCGACAGATTCAATCGCCCCAGCACCAAAAAGCGCAGCCATCGCCACAAGGCCAGGCATGGTTGAAGCAATTTCGGCGGTTCTTCCAACGGAGAAAGCCAAGTAGATGATCGCTGGGAGGAGAAGACCGAAAGTGATGTTTGGCCATTTGAAAAAGTATATCTTTGCATCTTTTTGAGCTACGTGAACTGCTTTGACTATGTTTTCTTTCAATGCTTTAGCCAAAACTTTCACTCTTCTCTCTTCTTGATCGGCTCCTTTTCTGTCGCCATGACTTCTGGGCTCAGACCTGTGAGTTTGACAAAAGCATCTTCTAAGCTGGGTTTCAATGTGTTAATCGATATAATCTTGAGACTATTTTTCCGAGCGAAATCAATGACAGATGGGATCACTTCGGAGGCGTCATCAACATAAAGCCTAAACTTGTCACCGAGCCTTGAAACGCTGTTCACATGGCTTACACCTTTGAGCTTATCATTTAAATCTCGAGATGGACTGAAAGAAATTTCAATTACATGGCGCTCTTCCATTGAAGCTTTGAGTTTTTCAGGATTGTCTACCACGACTATTCTACCTTGGTTAATTATGGCGACACGCTGGCAGAGTTGATCAGCTTCTTCGATAAAGTGCGTCGTAAGAAAAATGGTTACTCCACTATCATTCAGCTCTTTAATAAGATTTCGAATCATTCGTGAGCTTTGAACATCGAGACCAGTAGTCGGCTCGTCCAAAAACAGCATTTTAGGTTTATGGATCAAGGCGGCAGCTATCGTTAGGCGCCTTTTCATCCCCCTCGAAAAGCTGGCAACACGGTCCTTGCGTCGCTCATAAAGTCCAAAGAGTTCCAGAAGTTCTTTCGCCTTCTTTTCTCGCTCAATTTTGGGTACGCTGTAGAGTTGAGCCGCAAAAATGAGGTTATCCCAAGCACTCATTTCGTCATAGATGTTGGAGACTTCGGGCACAACTCCCATCTGTTGTTTCGCTTTAATGGATTCATGAGTGATGTCGTAGCTGGCAACTGTGGCGGTGCCAGAAGTGGGTTTTGTCTGTCCGGTAAGCATGCGTATCGTGGTGGTCTTGCCAGCACCATTTGGACCTAATAACCCAAAAATTTCCCTTTCAAATACTTCCAAGTCCACATGGTCAACTGCTAAAATGTCGCCGTAACGCTTTGTCAACCCTTCTGTTTTAATAACAACTTTCAAGTTTTCTTCCCCACTGGAAGCTAATCACGTTTCTATTTGAGGCTTATGGAATACTTATTTTATGCGAAAAATAAAAGGGAAAAGCTACGATTGAATAAGGGCTACTTGCTGAGCTCTTTGATATGTTCTTGAACAGCCTCAAGTTCCTTCTTTAACTCTTCTGCGTAATTCTTTAGCTTCTCACTCTTCTCTGCCTTTGTTAAAAAACGCCTTCCATGCCAATGTCCTTCTTCATCACCTGTTCCGCAACCACATCCGCAACGGCAGCACATTTTCTTGGCTCACCTCCTCTTATGGGCTAACAATATAAAAAGTAAAGTATTTAAACTATCAAGTTTATAGTAAGGTAGCAACTATGTGCGAGGAAAGTGGTTAGAATGCACGAAGAAGGCAATTATGTCTGCTTCTGTCCACTTGAAGGCGTCATCGATGTAATAAGCAAGAAATGGGCGCTTCTCATCATTAACGCTATCGGCAATTATGGAAGACTTAGATTTAACAGCCTTATGCATGAGTTAAGTAACATCAGTCCTAAGACTCTGTCCGATACGTTAAAAGAGCTTCAGGCTGAAGACTTAATCAGGAGAGAATCGTTTTCAGAGATACCTCCACGCGTTGAGTACTCCCTCACGAGGGACGGAGATGAACTGAGAAAAGCAATCATACCGCTCTTAAAATGGGCTGCAACAAGAACCGGTATGAACAAAGAAAGATGTGCTTCAACATACCGCGGAATCCCTGCGCATCGAGTAAAAATGACAGTACCAATCGGAAAGAAGTCGAGGCGTGACCCAAGAACATCAGAAAGTCCTCCTAAAACTTGAATGACCCCGCAGCAAACCTGAAAATTGAAAAAGCTTTGATACTTATGTTGCGTGCACTATGAGTAGAAAAGGGTCGAACTGCGAGGGACAAGGCTTATTAATTAATTGTAAAAAATCGCATTCGATCTGAACATGAGGCGCCTGTCAACAAAGAAAGTAGCCCTTGTTGGAGTTTTTGCAGCGTTACATGTCATTTTATATTTTATGTCTTTTGGTTTGTGGCGCAACTGGGCCATATACTTGGAGCCCATTGAGGGAATTGTTTTAGGTCCTTGGGCTGGTTTTTCTGCTGCCCTCATAGGTAGCATCGCCGCCAGAATGATTAAGCCCGTCGACGTTTGGATGTTTGGAATAGTCGCCGAACCTATAGGTGTTTTAGCTTCTGGTCTTCTGGCTAAGGGGCGGTGGAGGCCGGTGATAGCGATTTATGCGTTTATGCTAACAGCCTATTTCCTTCATCCGTTTGGAAGATGGCTTCCGTTGTGGACGATTTTAGACGTATTGCTTGCTTTTGCTCTAATATATCCAGTAGCAAAGATGAGCAAAAGCTTGTTTGAGGAGAACGTTAAGCGTTTATCCATATCCCTGATTCTCGTATCCTTCATAGGCACGGTGACGGATGCCCTGACACGAGTCTTTCTGTTGATTCCAGCGGGATTATACACGTTTTTCGGCTGGCCTCCTGAGGCCGTCTATTTCATTTTTATAACCGGAGCTATTGACTCCTACATAGAAGATGTGCTGGTTGTCGCAGTCTCTCTTGTAGTTGGCGCTCCATTGCTTCTCGCCTTGCGAAAGATTCTAAACCTCAAATACCCGTTGAGTTAAACGTCCTCTGAACAGAATAAAAGAGAAATTACGGGGGGCTCCACCGCTTCAGATGACACATATACAAAACGTCTTTCACGAACCTGAAGTTTGTGTGCGCGTGTGTGCGTGCACGCCCTCGCGCATTTAGTAATAGTCTCTCTGTTTCTTTAAGAAATATGCGTTTTCTCCAGAAATTCGTCGTTCCAGCGTTTACATATTGTCCACATGAGCCTTGGCAGGTTTAAGCCGTCTGGAGGTCTTTTTGGGATGGGCTGCTGCACAAGAACATACTTCTCTCGGACAACGAAGGATTTCACATCAAAATCTTGCTTCTCGCCGAACCTCTGCTCAATCGTTATTAGTCCCAATGTTAGAAGCGGCTTGCGAATCTGACGGTAAAAACTGGTCCGCCTATACCTGAAGCCTTTTTCAATTTTTCCAGCCTCTAAATCCCATGCAAACCTGCTTAGTTCACTTCGGGTGCATGCGCCACGTTGTTTAAGCCAGTCAAGGAAGAGCCTGCACGCCCTCTGCTGTTTACGGCGGGTGAAGAGAAGCTTGCAAATGTCCTCTTCACTTGGGATAAGGCTCATTTTCGTTTTCCGAGTTAAAACCCTTAGGGTCATGTTAAATTCTCCATTCACAGGCAAAAATGGCATAATAGCGATAATGTTGCAACTTGAGAACACTACAACAATTAAACATAAACAAGCTACATAAACTGCTGAAAATGGCGACATTCATCTCCTTAGTTTATTATATTTACAACTGTAGCATGTTACACCTGGAATCCATTTGCCTTCCATGTTCTTCTCAATTACCATTTCATAAACTGGCGTGACAGATGGGTTGGTGCAGAAAACTTTTCCTTCTCGGGTTACACCTTTACAGTAGTTGCACAAAACATGATGGGGGCTTGGCTCGTCTTCATCAATGTAGTTGAGAAGCTTAAGCTGATAATTACCTTCTCCATGCCTCCTGTTAAACTCATCCATTGCCTTCAAGAGAGCCTTGCTAAACCCTCGTGAGCCAGCTTCTCTGCGAGCCACTTGAGAAAACTTTTCATATATTGGAAGGTCCTTAGGTGCAACGCTGAAGGTTTTAATTAAACGAATAGTAGTAGATGTATTTATTACATTATTTATTACATTATCATTATCTTTCTTTCTCTCTTTTCTACTACTATCTTCACTCATAACCTCAACTCACATGTTTCTGAAACACTTTGGCAATCTCTTCCTTTGGTGATCGAGGCGGTTTTTACAACGAGGGCACTCTTTCGGGTGCTCTATTTTGGGTTGCCACTCGTAACCGCAGAAGTTACACTTAACACGCCTAAAAGCTCCAGCCAAAAAAATCACACTTCAACCTCTTTTAGCAAGCCTTTACTACGAGCATCTGATGATTTCATAGATGCTTTGTATAACCATCTGTCTGTTCGCCGTTTTCGCAGAAAACCCCAACTGCAGAGTTCATCCAGAAAGCCGCTAAGCCTCGGGTCCTTGGGCCAGCCTCGCCTCATCATCTCTTTTTGAACAGCACCGATTGAGCGCTCCTCTTCATCAAAGAAGCCTTCAGCATAAAGCAGAGCAGCTCTTCCCTGAGCATTATCCGTGCTTAGAACAAGCTGTTTACGAAGGGTCTGCACGGTTAAAGCTGGGACTTCCCGCTGCACAACAACTTCAGAAGGCACAAACGTCGCGGGTTCCAATCCCGGCGGACCCGCTGGAAGCCCAAAGACGTTTATCAAGGCTTCTTTAAGAGCTTTTAAGGGTTCAAGCTTTTTCAGCTCCGTTTCTAATGTTGCCTTGTCATCTTTCAGTTCGGCGATGGTTTGCTGATACTCTTCCACATTCCACTGTTTTTTGATTTCATCAACTTTCTGTAGGGCTTCATGATAGGCTTTCTGCCTCTCCTCCCCAATTTTCTCCTTAGCCTTCAAATCGCTTAGACGCTCAACTTGCCGACCAAACTCTTTTTCAAGTTCTTCCCTCTTCCGCTTCTCTTCTTCATATTTCTCTTTCCACAAGTCCTCATCCACCTCCAACACTTTAGGTTTAAGAAAACTGTCACGAACGCTCTCAGGGCTACGTTTACCCAGAGCAACATCCCTGCCAACCTGTTCAGGAACGCCAACGGGCAACACGTAAACCTTCTTAACATCGTTGCCTATTGCAGCGTAAAAATGTCCCAAGGGCAACGTCTGAATCTCTTCTGCTGGCACTTTCATGCCCAGTAGCTGCTTAAGGATTCTTTCAACTTCGTGGGCTTCTTTCATGCGTCCCATAAGCCAATTGTCACATTGCCTCAGCGGAGTCTTGTCTATACCGCCTATGTCCTGGCTGTCAAGCCACAAGTAATTGCCCAGGGCAGCGCCTTTGCGAATAAACTGCTGTGCAACCCATTTGACAGGTGTCATTTTAAATTGTGGAATTGTTTCCCAAGCCTCTGGAATAATAACGATAACATGGTCAAGGTTAGCGAAGGCATATTCAATGGTGCTGGCAATGACCAGATGCTGAGTTTCAAGTCGCATGCCGCTAAGGTCCATAACGTTAATGCCCTCGCTTAAATCGAGCTTATCCGTGAAAACCCATTTCTCCAACTCAGGAATCACAATGTCCAGGTAAGCTGCAAGTTTCTCATACACAGCCTTCATAAACTCACGTTTACTGTCTCGAGCAAACTCTAAGGCGGCTTTCTGAATTTCCTTGAGATCCTTATGCCCCTTACACACTTTCATTATTCCATAACGCATGCCCGGTTCATACTTCACCTTTTCACCGAGAGCAACATTCACTAAGCCTTCGACAAACTGCCAATCTGCCCTGGGCTTATAGTAAGGCGTAACAAGATTGTACCTGGTAAAACCAGCTTCTCCACGCTTCGTAATGAAAGCAATAGCCTTCAGCCCAGATCTGCTAATCAAACCTTCAAGAGTAGTCGTTTTTCCCGAAAGCTGAGTCATACCGAAAATGGCAAGATGATGCAAAGGCACAAACACAGGCTCACCAGAGCCAACTTCATAGCCCAACAGAATTTTATCCGTCATGCCCTCGCCTCCATGAATAGGCTAAGGCCTGAGCCACAAACAACCGTGACAAGATGCTTCGCCGTAGAAGGCAAACGCACAACTTGGTTGGCGTTGAAGCCCAGCAAGGACAAGTCTTCCTTACAATAGTGACAAACCCTAAGCACCCTGTCATCCCTATCGAAAGTAAGACTAAAATCAGCCTCGTTTCGGGTGATACACCAACAAAGCCTACACTTCATCTTAAAAACCTCACATGAAGTCGACCAGTTCTGCGTAGGGCATCTTACCGCCGAAGGGTCTCCCAAGCATGTCATGCGTAGCCTTCTGACTCCACTGAATCACTTTCTCTATGGCTTCGACCTGCCAAAACTCTGGAGCCCACACCTGTAAGCCTAAGTCCTCATCAAGTTGCGTTGGTCCTTTGAAAGCAACAAAAACGCCCATGCCACTTCCAGAATGCACGGCTTTAACATGGTCTCCTGAGAGTTTAGGCGGGTCGCCAGAGCCGATTTTGCGATGCAGTATCATTTTGTCAGTGTGAAAAACGCCGTTGATTCTGGGCATGCTGAAAATCGCCCATAACTCTTTTTCAACTGCTGTTGCGAGATCCATAACGCTTGGGCTGTCACCTGCTTTTTCGTCAAGCGGAATGGCGATGAGCAGGTAAGTTGCCCTCAAAAGATGGTGGACGACTCCTTTTTATGGCGTCTCTTGCCATCCTAAAAAGCCCAAAAGCTATTCACTGGAGAATTTTGACGTAGCCTTGAACCTCATCGATTTCAATGGAGCTGACTCTGTAGCCTATAGCCCTAACAAACTTAGAGAGTTCCTCTTCCACCTTCCCATTGTACTGCACAATTCTGCTGCCGCTGAAGTAAACAATCAAGACAACATTGTCCTTCTCGTCTGTCTGATAAAACACGGTGCCAAGCTCATGCATGCTTTTACGCAGTAAATCCGGGTCCGTCACTTTAGCAATCAACTGGAACTTCAAAGCAAACCTTCCTCCCGCAAAATCTTCTCTAAGGCTTTTTCCATTCTTTCTCGGATTCGCAGATAATGCCCCCTGTACAGATACAAGTAACGCGGCAGTTTAGCGGCAACCATGTAATGCACCTCTCCATTGTTATGGCAAACCTCGCATGATCCAAGCCTTGTCGGAACATCACTTTTTCGACCCATCTTCAGACCTCTCCGCTTCCTTGACAACCTGGTATTGTTGGAATAGCCTTCGCAGAGCCTCCTTAACAACTTCGGTTCTGCTTACGAATCCATACGTGCCCACAAACTTGTCAATTTCATCCACAATGTTTCGCGGAAGCTTTATGGTTACATACTTATTACCCATGCATCACACTCCCAATTAGATTCATTCAATAAGGCGGAGACTATTTAAAATTGATGTAATGAATTAATAATAAGTTACACACTCATAGCTACTCCAACTTAACAGAAAAATTTATACGTTCAAATTAACCATATATGACTAACGGATGAGTAATTATGAAAAAATCGAAACCATCAGACCACGTGACTGTTAAGATTCCCAGAGACTTAATAGGCGAGATGGATAAGCTCATCGGATCATTAGGTTTCAGAAGCAGAGGGGAAATCGCAAAAGAAGCAATAAGACAGCTCTTAAACCACTACAAAGAGAGCCTCGCTTCACCAGAGCTCCCGAAGCTTGAGCATTTCAACATCAGCGAAAACGGTGTCCGCATACTCGACAGAACCCTCGCAAACGGAGTATCAAGGGGAAGGATCATAGATGTTTACTTCAAGCCTGACAATGTTTTGTGTGAATACTGTCAATCCAGCAGTTGCAAACACGTTGAATTCGCCCTAAGCCTCCCAGTAGTCCGGGACATATTGCGCGAAAAGGGCTGGAAAGTACGCAAAAAAATCAAGGAAATATAAATGGGAGAGTCTTCAGATACGAAGAAGCAAAATAAGTATGACCATATGGAAGGGAAATAGGGAATGAGCCGGGCAGTTTTAACAGCAATACTCGCAGAAATGCAGGTTTGGCCAAACCAAAATGAAACAGAACAGCTATACAAAGAACTACTCGCCTACTTCGGGCTCATAGGCGCCACAAACGAGTGCCAAGCCCTCGAAACAGCATGGAAAGATCCATATAACAGAAGGGAAATAGAAGAATTCATAAAGGCTTGGCTTAGAAGAAAACAGAGAAAGAAAAAAGAAACCATCAAAGGCGTGGTTTAAAAACTGCGAACACGTCAAATACGCGCTAAACCTATCAAAAGCGCAAAAGCGCAAAAGCTTTACGAGAAAAAGGCTGGATAATAGAAGAGGGAAAAATCATAAAGAAACCGTATTAGTGCTGGGTCGGCAATGAGTATAAGAGAGGAAAATTTGAACGTTACATTGGCTGAGCTTTTGGCTGAGAGAGGGCTAAAGGCTTTGGGTGAGGTGATTTTGAGGAAAAGAGGTGGGAGACCTGAGCCTGACGTTCTTGTTGAGCTTAATGGTGTGCGGATAGTCTTAGAGGGAAAAAAGCCTGGGATGTGGGACGTCTTGGTTACTACCTGCCAGGAGAGATTGGATAATAACGTGTGTGATTTGTGTGTGATGGTGGAGTATGCCGATTTCAAAGTGAAGAAGCTTCTGCCGAATCAAGCTGACATAAAGGAGTCTCTTTTGAAAGGTCGGTTTAACATCGGGTTCCTATCGTATATTGATAGGGCTGGTTTGGATAAGTGGACAGGTGTTGCTTCCAAGCCGGAGCAGTATAAGGATGTTGGGTTTGACGATCTTTTGACTTATCTGATGAGTGCTTACAGTCGTGTCGTAAGTGTAGACATCATTGACCCAGTCATAAAAAGGATAAATGAGGTTTTGGGAGAGTTTGCTACGAAATTGTCGACTACAGTTAACGTGGATCGTTTGAAGGATGTGTTGGAGTTGAAGGAAACCGAGGAGAATACCGATGAGAAGTAAAGAAGATATCCATAAATTAATTTCCACTGCTGGGCTTCTACTTATTGATGGTATGGTTTTTCATGAGGTTATTGCGGCGTCTCACAAGAAAGTACCTACTCTGTCATCGTTAATGACATCTGCAAACTTGAAAAAGGAACTGGAGAATTCTTGGCAGTACATAATCGACAACATTGATTATGAGCCGGTTCTTGACATAACGTTGGACATCGTCCGGAATATCCCAGCAAGCCCCGTCGTAGATAAGCAGCTAAGAGCGCTCGCTAACTTGGCTTACGACATAGCTTCTTCGAAGGTTTTGCTGAAACATGATTTGTTTGGAAGAATCTATCACAGGTTGCTTTTAGGCAATCTTGTAAAATACCATGCAACCTACTACACGTCGATACCCGCGGCACGGTTGCTGGCAAGGCTTCTAATCAATCTGCCATCCGACTTAACGACAAAGACCGTTCCTCCAACTTACAACAATGAACCTCTTCGGATAGTTGATTTTGCTTGCGGGTCCGGCACGCTTCTCTCAGCCATTTATAAGGAGCTGGATGCAAGGCACAGAATTGAAAGCGAGCAGATTAGGATAAACGATTTGCACACGTACCTCGTGGAAGAAGGAATTTGGGGTTTTGATGTTCTACATCACGCAGTCCATTTGGCGGCAACCGTGCTCTCACTGCACAATCCTATACCTGTAAAGGCTTCGAAACTCTTTGCCTTGCGTTTAGGTGAAAGTAAGTATCTCGGAAGCGTCAATTTTCTGTCTTCGCCCAGCCTTGGTCAAGATATGATGCTTACTGGAGAAGCGAAAGTTGAAGGAGAGAGTATAGGAGTCGCTAAGCGAGAGCCTAAGACGATTACACTCCCAGGATTTCATATTTGTATAATGAACCCTCCCTTCACGAGAAGTGTCGGCGGTAATCTATTGTTTGGTTCATTGCCGAAAGACGAGAGGAAAGAGCTCCAAAAGGTCCTTAGTCAGTTGCTGAAAGAAAAAGGGCTTACGGGCATAGGACAGGCTGGACTTGGAGCTGTCTTTGTTTTCATAGCGGACAAGTATTTGGTGGAGGGAGGCAGGATTGGTCTGGTTTTGCCACGTGCTGTCCTAACCGGTGTTTCTTGGGAAAAAGTTAGGGAAAAGCTCTTGAACGACTACCACATTGAATACATCATAACCAGTTATGAGACGAATAATCAATGGAATTTCAGCGAGAACACAGATCTAAGTGAGGTTCTTCTTGTAGCGAGAAAGAAAAACGGTGATGAAGAGAACCAATATACTTTCTTTGTTAATTTGTGGAAGAAGCCTTCAAACGAGCTTGAATCAATATACTTGGGTACACAGCTGAAGGGACTTTACGATAGTGCCAAACTGTATGATATAGAGAATTCTAATGCGTCGCCTTATCATCTCAAGTTGCATGGAAAGAAAATTGGAGAGGTTTATTCTGCCAAACTTACGGACAATAACTTCGGTATGTACAATATTTTTTCGCAGATGGAGCTTAACAGGGTCCTGCTATTACTGAGAAAGGGAATAATCTACCTTCCAGATCAAGGAATAGTTGGAGATATACGATTAACCACTTTGTCTAAACTGGGAGCAGAAATAGGACCAGACGTACGACAAATTCATTCAACCTTCCAAGTCAGTAAGACAGCTGCCGGTTCCATTTATAAGACCTTTTGGGGCTACGATTCAAGTATAACTAATACCATCGCACAAAAACCGAACGCGTATTTGGACCCTAAGAACGCAAGGCAAGCGCGTGAGTTATGGAATAAGTGCGGAAAACTATTGATAGTTGAGCGGGCATGGCTGAGTACATACACAGTCTTGGGCACCTATTTGGATGAATGCGTTTTGTCAAATGTCTGGTGGCCAGTCAAGCTTGAAGATGATACTGCCAAAATTCTGGCTGTTTGGATGAACTCGACCTTTGGACTCATATTATTACTGTCTATAGCAGAAGTCACTCGTGGTCCTTGGGTGAAGTTCAAGAAAAAGCACTTGTGGGAGATGCCAATACTCGATGTAGACAGAATAGGTCGTAAGGCTAAAGCCACTCTCTTGAGTTTGTATGACAAAGAAGTTGACGGCAAGAAGGTTAGTGAATCTAAGTTAAAAGCACTACCGGAAGAGTTTGCGAATCCACTTACAAGAAGAGTCATCGACGAAGAGATCAATGATAGCTTAGGCAAGGAACTGAAGCTCGACATCCTCTACAAGTTGCTCTCAAAGGAGCCAATGTTGACCGGTTAGGGTCAAAATTTGGGGCATTCTCTTACTCAGCTATTATTTTATAAATTATTCCATAGTCAGGTATATCTGAGGTTTGGGGTTTGGCTGTAAAGAGAAGCCTATTAATTCTGGATCCTGCCCTGCAAGAGATCTACGACTTCGGTTGTATGCCGCGCGCGCAAAAAACCTCGGCTCCTCCGTAAGAGACGCTCTCAGACAAAAGCTTGCTCCCAATAATCTATTCATGCTTTAAGCTTTAAAACCGCACAGCTAACAAACAAAAAATGGGAAAGTTTAGGCTGTTAATATTCCAGCCTTTCGCCTCAACTCGTAACGTATTCCGCATACACGCGCGAATGTGGCGCCGTAATTGACCAATACGTAAAAAAGGTTGATTAAAGACTCTTTTTAAAAAAAGAAGCCTTTTCCAGTTTGCTTTTTAAAGCCTTTATATAGGCCCATGGAAAAAGTTCAATTACGAGTTTTCAGTATATAAAAGAACATTAATTTTTACTCTCTTCACGTGAATGTTAAGCTTAAAATTTCCAACATAACTTTCACATAAAAAAGCTAAAAATCCGCTAATTTCATGTTAAACTTTCGAGGAAAGTCAGTTCTATATAAACTTGTGCCTAAGCCTGAAGATGAAGTTTTAAAAAGCTTTGCTTAATTTCGGCGTGAATTTCCAAAAATCCTAAACTAAAACATCACGTTTCGGCGTGAAACCCGTCTTTTGCCAGAAAGTAAAAGAAGTGCTTAAAACAAGCCGTTTTTAAAAATCAAACTGATTTTTAGCCATTTACGTCTTAATTATAATACCCGCAAAATATAGTTTGATGGCTTTTAGCCCAGCGGTTAAGCGGTATCCAAGACCCTACGGGGCTTAGTGGAAACTTAACTCGTAAGCTAAAGCCAGCGGCGGGTTAGCGGGCCCCAGCGGTGACT